>VFQQ010000393.1_pt1 | contig 91344 bp, 161 predicted proteins | sample 3512341 | NCBI WGS metagenome assembly VFQQ01 (sample SAMN10412373, study PRJNA504923) | tailings metagenome | isolation source: Relicate 2 Philex TSF1 revegetated site | place: Philippines: Tuba, Benguet | collected 2017-08-29 | reverse complement strand
CAAGTTCCCGGAGCTGCTGCACTGCGACGTCAACAGGGTGAAGCCCCTGGCCGTGGAGGGGCACTGGTGCACCCGCAACCACTGCAAGGGTCTGACCTACATGAAGCCAACTGACCAGTGCGTTTGGGGAGGGCAGGGGCGGCAGGGGCGACAGGGTTGATGACAGATGTGGGGTTGGCAGGCGGCGGTATACCGGCTACGTAGCGCCTGGCGGCGCATGCGCACCAGCGTGCTGCATGCGCGTGCAGCACGCTGGTGCGCATGCGCATGCCCTTTCTGTTTGAATGTTTGCGGCGCGTGGTCTAGCTGGCTGACCATCTGCCGCCCCACATGCTGCGCTTGTCCGACACCCCTCTAAACAGGCGCTCCATTGTGATTGCGCCTTACCCAACCTACAAGTTCAACATGTCCAGCTGGAACATTGGCTACGACCCCGCCCAGACCCCTGTCGAGATGACGTACAACGAGATGAAAAGTGGGTGCAGGGGTGGTGTGGCGAGGGCATGAGCCGGTGTGTCTGGTGTGCACTGCAACCAAAGCCACATGTGCACAGCCTTATCGATGGATGCCTGGTCTGGATTCCAGATGAGAAGCGCATCCAGCCATAACCGCCCGCCCCGCCCAACCTTGTGCAGTCTGGCTGTGAGGCGCGCCTGGCGCCATGGAGACGCGCGCCTGCAGCACGCGTGCCGAGCATCATAACAGCGCACGGCCGCAGCATGCAAAGCACGCGGCCTGACTGGCGGTGCGGGAGCCTTGCGAGAGACGGCCTGTGCGCATGCAGGCAGCAGTGGCCCCTCAGCTTCTGGCATCAGTGCATGTGCTTCTGCCCCTGTTCCTTGCTGCTGGGTCACCGTTGTGTTACAGGCGGAACACGCATCTGCTCAGGCCGAGCCGCCGACGGGGTGTGCAAAGTGCTCTCGCGCGTAGTCGCTGGGGCAGCCACACCCCACGCTTACACACATTGCGGGGCGGGCGTCCTTAAGAGGGAGCAGGGCCTGCGCCAACGTTAAGTGCAGCTGGCAGCCATCCTCCTCCAGCTGGATATCCAGGGTTGCCAGGGCCGGCTGCGCATGCGCCCAATCCCAGAAGCTGCCAGCCAGGTAGGGTCCCAACCAGAATGTGTTTGCCGAGCAGCTGTACATCACCACATGCTCCAGCCGGCTGGCAGCCGCCAGCGGGCCAGACAGCAGCGCCAGCTCGCGGCCCCTGGCAGCCAGAATCCGCAGCGTGCCGGCGCAGCGGGCAGCGGGCAGTGCGGCGGCATTGCTGGCGCTGCCTTCCAGGCTGCCGGCGCCCAGCAGGCAGCGGCGCAGCGCGGGCAGTTGCAGCACGGCTCGCAGCGAGACGAGGTTGGTTGGCTTGCCAGGCTCGGCCGCAATGCACAGGCTGGTGAGCTGCAGAGGCAGGCAGAGGGGGGAGCAATGGGACATGTATCAGCTAAGGTGCATCGGCCGGGCTGAGGCAGCAGCTGCCTGTTTTGCGGGCTGGCGCTGGAGCTACGGGTCGTCCAGAACGCTAGCATCAGCTGCTCTGCCAGGCAGGGCAGCTGCTTCAGACCAGCCAGCAGCGGGTCAAGCCGACCAGCAGGGCCCGTGCCAGCCTACCGCCCTGCCCCTACCTGCCGCATCCACCCCCGCACAGCCAGCCAGCCACCCAGGGGCTATACCCACCTGCGTCAGCTGCAGCAGCGCCCCATTCAGCAGCGCGCTGGCCTCCCCTGCCGGCATCGACGCTGCCACATCAACCAGGTAGAGGCTGCGCAGCCCGGTGAGCTGGGAGAGGCCGTCCGGCAGGAAGGGAGCCTGCTCCATTTCAAGGCAGGTCAGGGTGGTCAGGCTGGACAGCAGCGCCAGGGCAGCCGGCTCCCAACTTCCTGAGTACAGCACATGGCATTGGGCCGGATGTGAGGGGGCAGGCAGTGTGTGTGGCCACCAAAACACCATTGCCGAGGTCGGCAAATCAGCAGCTGTGCAGCAAATGTGTTCAACAGTGGTATCCAGCAATGACAAGGTCTTGCAAGCGTAGGTGAGGCACCTCGGCACACCAGCTACCAGCGTATCAACAACCAACCCCTTTCACGCAGCAGCTGGCAAGCAACTCACCAGCGCCTGCAGGCGGCTCAGGGTGGAGAGCTGTGGGCGGGGGTGGGGCAGGCACAAAAGACAGCTGTCGGTACCTGCTGAACAGGCCCTGCTCAATTGCTGATCAAGTTTGGCTTCTAGCTGCCCATCTTCAAGTCGATAAACCCAGTTGAGCAGCATTGGCAGGGACAGATTCCCACAACCCCTCACCTACTGGGGCAGGGCCACTCCCACTTCGTCCATCAAGCTCAGCTGCTCCACGTTTGGCGGCAGCTGCACGCCCTCCCCCAGTATCAGCCTCTCGCAGTGCACCCGTAGCTGCGTCAGCTGGTGCAGGTCGGACAGGCTATAGTCCAGGTACACAACTGTGGACCCTGCTGGGCAGTCGATGGTCAGGCTGCGCAGCTGCGTCAGCGCGGGGGCCCACCCTGCCACACAAATGGGCTGGCTGCCGGACAGCTCAAGCTGCTCCAGCACGCCGGCTGCCGCACAAGCCATGAGAGTGCTGTTGAGCATTATAATGGCTGAGTTGAGGTCATCTGGGTCTTCTACGTACAGATCATGCAGCCGCAGGCAGCGCACATGCCGCCCATCCGCCGCAGCCAGGCGGTGAGCGACTGCAGCTGTGCCAGGCTCGGCTGGATGCTCTCAATGCTGCGCAGCACATTGGGAGAGTGCGCTGCTTCGTGCCACCGCCGGCTGACCAGCGCCGTGAGATGCCTGCAGCGGCGCAGGGCAGCAGGCAGCTGGGCAGCTGGGTTGCTGCGCGCAGCGACACCAGCGGCGGCCGCCCACCATTCAAATGCGAGGGGCTGCGCGCCCCTCCTCCCGCGCAATTCAACTGTCACGCTGGTCCAGCAGGCCCAGGATGCGCTCCAGCAGGTCGTCCGGCAGCGAGTCGAGCGAAGCTGGCGCGCGCCCGGCGCTGGGGGCCGCCTGGCGCAGACGGGGCGCCATTATGGGCTCCAATATGGTCGTTGAAGGTTTTGATCGAGGCGTGCGGTGCGCACAGAAGCGCCAGTGCCACCGCTGCCGCCACGTCGCCGCTCATCCGGCTGCCAAAGCTTCAGTTTCATCTAATCTCCCCATGTTCAGCTACCCAGAATTTTTGTTGCATGCCAGGTGAATGTCTACATCAAATCAGCAACAGCAGGCAGTGCGGATCAATCATGGCAAGGTGCCAGTCACATGCGGCAGGTCACAGGTTTACAGAACGACAGGGGGGGGGAGAAGCCGCACAAGGCACGGCAACTGTGGGCAATTGGCAGTTGTTGTTGTATCACAGGACGGAGCCCGCCCACAGGCCCGCTGGCACGCCGTGAACCATCAGGGACTGGCTGTTGACGGCCGGCTCCCTCAGAAAAGATGGCAGCAGTGCCAGCAGCTTGCGCAGGGCCAGGATGCACGGGCGGCCAATGCGGTGGTGCGCCAGCCACTGCAGGGGTGTGTGGCAGCAGGGTTGGTATTGGTCTGCACAAGTGCCAGAGCCCAACAATGCGTTGCATGATGCTGAGCTGGGAGCAACAAAACTGCTTGGCTTGCTGCATGCACACCCCACCTGAGGTGCAGTGGTGGTGAGCTGAGTGGCGACCACGCCGTCCACCAGCACGGCGCCGGCGGTGGTGTGGGGCATGTAGATGCCGACGTCCTCAACCTGGTGGCAGAAGCAGCAGTTTCGGGGCAGCTTAAGCGCCGGCAGCGCATGCCGCCAGCAGAGGGTGCCATTAACGGAAATGCAGCCCTCCCTCACACCAGGTCCACACGCGCGGGACGCATCAGCCCGCGCTGCTCCCTCTAAGCTCATGAATCAGCTGGGCAAATACCTCACCAGCTCGACCTTGGTGACACGGGATGCAAGGAAGCGTGCGCCAGGTGTTGAGTCGCGCACAACAGGCACAACATCTCCAACGCTGATCTGCAACGGCAGGCCGAGTTGGGATGGAAATGTTGAGGTGCGTGGCTCTGCTTGTGCCACGTGACGCTATGCGTGAGCAGGCATTGCGGCGGCTTGAGTGCCCACCTCCGTGGGCAGGGTGTAGCGCCACGCGTGCAGGGACTGCTGCGATGCGGGCGACGCTTCAAAATGGCGCAGCGAGAAGAGGTAGTGGTTGGGGGTGACGGACACGTTGAAGCCAGCTTCGGTTGACAGGCGCACGAATGTGGCGCGGCGGCCGGGCAGAGGCGCCGAGAACATGAACATCTGCAGCAGGGAGTGGCGAGGCGAGGGGGCACATGCAGGCTGGGCGTCCGAAGAAGGGCAGGCATCCAGGAGACAGGCAGGTACATGGGCTGGCACATTCAAGTCATGCTGAATATTCTGATTAGAAACCACCCAGTCTTACCTGGCTGAACTCTACGATGCCATCGGGCCGCACTGCCGCAATCTCCTGTCCCGGATGCACGTCGCGCAGGGGCACCTGGCTGCCGCTGCGGGTTCGCACCAGGGCTGAGCCAGGGAAGCAGAAGGCGCTTTTGCTCCCGTTCTTCTTTCCATCGTCCTTGCAGTCGGCATCAGTGTCCAGCTTGTTCTTGATGGTCTTCAAGGCGGTGCAGGCGACTTCGCAGAGAGCGATGCCCTTGGGGATCTTGCATTTCTTGGCGGTTCCGATGCAGCCCACAGCATCTCTGCCGACTTGCACCAAGCTGAGAGTCCACTTGCAGGGCTCGTCGAACCTGCGGTAGACACCGTCCTTCGGGAAAACCATGCCATCCTCGTAGACCTCGACGCACTCTCCAGTGGTGGTGTAGGCACCAGGGCAGACGGGCGCGTACTCGGCAAGAGCACGGTGGGCTGCAGCGCGCCGGTCACCGGCCAAAACCGCGCAGCACAGCAGAATCGGCACGATTGTCGGGCGCGCCATGATGCCTGCGGAGAGATGGAAGGATAGCACATTGCACCATTGGCAGACACCCGCCTCGCGCTGAGCGGTATTGCATGAATCGCACATGTCGCTGCCCATGTTGGCATGCCCCAACACAGCGGGGAATGCGTGAAGAGACCCGACCGTCGTGGCCTAGCGCGGCCCGCGCACTGCATACATGTGCAAGCAGCAGAAACAGCAACAAAGCGCACCTGGTGTCTTCACCGACAGGTATCAGTGGCTGCGTGCTGCAGTGGGCTAGTTGCCGCCAGCGGCACCCTGCTGGCGTCACGCTGTGCAGCACCATGATGGCGGCTTCAGCGTGAGTGATCGCTCTGACCCTGCAACAAAAGAGTGATGCAATCGAGGTTTTACGATAAGGCTGCACGCGCAATTGGCATATTGGGCGAGCTAGTCAGTGAGCCACATCGATGTATGTCGCGAGGACGCGGCTGCTGGCCTTGCTCCCAGTGCCGGCTGCGCAGGGGTGTCGGCATGCCAACCGCGGTACGCCGCACAAACGTTGCTCCAAAATTACCTCCCTTATATACTCCGCAAGCCACGTTCACTCCGCTTTTCAGCTGCTGCTGTGGGTTGCTGCAGGCTGCTGCATAGAGTGGTGCCATGAGGTGGGCGAACGGCGAAGCGCTGCTGCTCCTGAGCCCCAAAGTGGCAGTGGTTCGACAATGCAACCTGCTGCTCATACACATGCAATGTGCGAGGGAACATGCAGTTGATGTCAGTGGGCAGTTAATCATGCCCAGCCCAGTCTGTTGCTGGGCCCGCTGCCATGGCGGCAAGTCGTCGGCGGCGGCGTGCACAGCGGCGGCCCGCTGACGGCCAGGGAGGCACTCGTCAGCGCTCTTGACCGGCCCCCATTCTTCCATTTCTGCTTCTCTTGTCCCTCCGATTCCCACGGCCGCTGCAACCAGCCCAAAGCTCCAAACAGGCACCGAGCGGCAGCAGGATGGCGTCGCGGCAACTCGGCAGCGGCCTGATGGCCTCGCTACGCAGCTGGACAGCGGTTGCGCTAGGCAGCAGCGGCGGCACGGCCAGCAGCAGCGGGGGCTGGGCAGCGCGGCTGGAGGAGGCGCTGGTGAAGCCCTTCCTGGGCACTCGGGATGGCAAGACGCGCCGCGGCAAGGTGGGGAGCATCGCCCCGCGCCCCGGGGAGTTGGGTTGCCACCGCCGCCGCCGCTGCCGCCGCCGCAGGGCTTAGTGTGGGGTCCGCCTCGTGCTATTGCTGTGCCGGCCTTACCTCAGTGGACATGGCATTCTGCTGGCTGACTTGAAGTGTGTGGCTGTTTGTTTTGCTGGTTGCCATTGCGTGTCACTGGTGCTCAACTCAACCCTCCCTCCCTGCCTGCCGCTCTGCCCCACCCTTGACTGCCCCACCCACCCGCCTTCCAACCTGCAGATTTTCAAGGGCAGCTTCGGCAAGTCTCGGCCACGCAAGGCGCGCAGCGACAACCCCTACATGCAGCCGCAGCAGCCAGCAGAGATCCCCATCCCCTACCCGCCCGGCTGGCAGCCCGGGCTGGCGGGCGGCGCAGCAGCAGGCGTGGCGGGAGCGCTGGCGTGAGGGACACGCCATTGGTGCCTGCTGTATGGCTTTCACTTAGCCCTCTGGTGCCGGCTGTACGGCATGCGCTGCCCGACTTGACCAGCCAGCGTTGCGAGGTTTTACAGTCCGCTGCGCGGCGCCTGTAATATAGACTGTGGGTGCGCTCGGCGGCAGCGGAGCAGGCAGTGCAAGGCGAGGCAAGGTCCATCAATAGTAAGGATTGCAGCCTGAATGGGGATCAGAGGGTCAGTGCTCTGAAAGAGGAAGACAGTGGTAATAGCGCGGACACATCGTAACTGAATGAAGAGGGCAGAGGCGGGCAGAGGGGGAGGAAAAACTCTCTGCATGGCGGCGGCGGACGCGGGCCGCCGCCGCTCCCGCTGCCGCGGCACACAAGGGCGTGTTGAGTGGTACAGCAGCCTGGTCGGGGGCCGGAAAAGCGCTGGCGCCCCGCCGGGAGGGAATGTGGGTGGCGACAGCAGACGGCAGGGAGGCGCACGAATGGGCACTGCTGATGAAAAGGACCGAACCAACAATCAGTGGTGCTTTTGAGTTGCGGGGTGGGGGTGGCTGGGGCGGCGGAATTATGTGCAATGGTGCAATGGGATGCAGCAGGTGAATTCATTCTGCGGGGGGTGTGCTGCTCATTCATTGGTACACAAGGACAGGGCTCTCTCGGGAGCAACAGCGAGCTGACTGGCTTGCAGCAGGCGCAGCAGGCGCAGCAGCTGGGCGGCCAAACTGGTTCACCTTGCCCTGCTGGCTGGCTGGCTGCTGCTGCTCGCCCTGTTTAGCTGGCGAGGCATGCGGCTCAACGCCAGCGCTGCTGCGCTGCGCTGCGCATGCTGTGCATGCTGTGCACGGCACGCTCACTGGCGCAGCGCGTTCACGCGCTGCCGCAGGGCCGCCGCCGCGCTGATCAGCTCCTCAGGAGGCACCTTGACCGTGCCGCTCTCAATGCCATTGCCATTGGCATTGCCGTTCACGACTGCGCCGTTGCCGTTGGCGGGCGCGCCGTTGGCGGCGCCGGCGCCGTTGCCGTTGACATAGGCGGCAGCGCTGTTGCCGTTGAGCAGTGCGCCGGCCATGGTCTGGGGCGCCATGGCATCAACCAGGGCCTCGGCGGTGACCACCTCGTTGCCGGCGGCGTGCTGCTGCTCAACGCCGTTGGCGCTGTGCATGCGGTGCAGCTCCCACACCTGTGTATGGGGATTGGTGGTGGAGGGCAGGGGGCGGTCGGGCGTGTGCTTGCAAGGATGTACTCCGAGCGTGCAAGCAGCTCATGAAGATTGGCTCCTCAGATGGCCGCCGCCGCCAGCGCGTCCCTACAAACCAGCAGCGCAACAAAGCGGCAGGCAGAGCAGCTGCTCACATTGCCCTCAATGGTGTTGCAGATGACCTCCAGAGGCAGGATGCTGCAGCAAGGGCAGGTGGAGAAGAGCAGAAATGTTCAGGTGGCCAGTCGGCGACAGCCGGTGCTACCTGCCTGCACTCAAATCGCAAATCACGCTCTGCACGCTGTCGGCTTTCAACCGTGCATGCAACCTCAGCGAGAATCCCCAGAACAAAGAGCAATCTTGGCACTCACGTGAAGGGCTCCTCAATGGCCACACCGACCTCCTTGATGCCTGCAGGGTGGGAGGGATAACAAGAGCAGGCTGGCATCACATGCAGCTGGCATGGCACAGGTGTTCATTTGCACGGCGTGGCACTAACATGCACCACACCAAAGCTGAGAGCGGCCATGCAGCTGAGCAACATTAGGCTTGGGCGAAGCCAGGCAAGCATAGGACACAGAGGGAGAGAGAGAGGTGGCGCACCCAGCAGCAGGAAGGCCACCAGGGCGGTGACGGGGACGGTGGCCCAGTGGCAGGTGTCCCACAGGGTGAAGGGCAGCAGCGACAGCCTGCGAGGGGGGCGGGAGGGGCAGCTTGCAGGCTGAGCATGGAGGCAGGCAGGGGCAGGACCTGGCAAGTGCTGCCGCCTGCTGCAGGCAAGAACGCTGCGTGGCATGCACACGGCGCCCTAAAACACAGCCTTGCAAAGGCCAGCACAGCCCAGCACAGCGCAGCACAGCGCAGCGCGGCGCACCAGATCATGAGGAAGCGCGAGTTGTGGCGCGTGTACATGAGGGGCACGGGGGTGCGCAGGATGCGCTCGCACCCGCCCGTCACGTCCGCAAAGCACGTCAGGTTCTCGTCCATCCTGCAGGCCAGAAGAGAGGAGTACGCCGAAACTGGGTGTCAGAAAACAGTGGAAGAAGCAAGTGTGCACAGCAGGCCAGGTTCTCGTCCATCCTGCAGGCCAGAAGAATAAGAATGATGTTTGAGTCTGGGCTGGCTTGGCAACCGCATGGAGGATGCAGGACATGTGCGAAGCAGTCAGGTCCATGCAGCAGGGCAGCACCCACTCCGCGTCTGCAGCGCACCCCCTTGCTCACCGGAAGGCGGCCGAGGCCTTGACGTTGGCAAACGAGTCGCGGTTGTCGATGTCGTCGCCCGGCAGCTGTGCACGCTTGATCACCGCGGTCAGCACCTGTGCGGCAAGGATGTTGCAAATCGACAAATGGTCGAACAGCTGAGCTCTGTTGAATAAGGCTACAGAGCGCGCCACACGATAGTTGCCAAAGAGGCGGGTGGGCATGCAGTGGGTGACGTGGCCGCCAGCGGCGCAGGCAGGCACTGGGCGGTGCGCTGGCCAGCAGGAGACCCATGGGCTAGCAGGGGAGCGGGGTCACCTGGCAGGTGTAGTTGGGGCGGTGCGCCGACTTGAGCAGCGCCTCCAGCTCCTGCGATTGGGTGGGAAAGACACAGCAAGAGGGTGAATGCATGCTCACGCTTCTTAGTTAAAGCAACTGACTGTGTTTAAACCATTTGTTTTTTTCCACTCAGCTAACCCAAGGTCGAGACTCACCTCGGGCTTCAGCTTGCCCTCCAGCTCCGCGCGCAGGCCTCACTACAGTAACCCACCTCCCCAATCCACAGCGAAGCCCATCACACACATTTGTGCTGGGCTGCTCACCTCGGGCTTCAGCTTGCCCTCCAGCTCAGCGCGAAGGTCCTCGCCGGGGCGCAGGTGGCACATGAGGGAGCGGCAGTAGGCCACCAGCCAGCTGCGCAAAGGGTGAATCACAGGCACGTGCACAGCCGGTCAGGAGGTAGGCACCAGCGGTGACGCCTCAAGCTAAGCAGGGCCTGGCTTGCAGTGGAGTGCAGGGGCTGCGCCGGGCACACAAGCTAGTTGGAAGTGATGCATAGCAAACTCACCGGCAGAACATGTCCTGCAGCTCCGGCTGGGAGGCGGGGATGTAGCCCAGAGCCTGCACAGGGAGATAGGCAGGTGGTTCAATCGCTTGTTTTAGAGCAGGTGGCATCTGGCTGCGTTGACCTTTGGCGGCTCGCAGGCGCAGCCTGCCATGCCGACTGTGCACAGGCGCTAGACAACGGTTAGCATGGCATGGGCGGATGGCAGCCCCATTGCTTGTGCACGTGCATCGCCGTCTGCTCACCTGGCGCGCCACGTCGCGGGAGCGGTTGACAATCAGACCCCACATCTTGCGGGCCTCATCCCACCGCTGGTAGCTGGTGTTGGTGCTGCAGGCAGGGGGTAGCAGGGTTGGGACAGGCAAGTCAGCAGGGACGCCGTGTCAAGCTTTGCAAGCAAGGGCGGGCCAGGCAACAGGGACACATGGCCGAGGCGGCAGCAGCAGCGGGGCAGCTGCAGTAGAAAAGCAGGCCACGACTGCTCGACCAGTGGCACATGTGACAAGCAGCAGCTGCTCACCGCAGCACCAACAGGGTGGGGCAGGGCAAAGCAGCGCGGCAGCACAGCACCAGAGCAGCTGAAAGACGCCATGCAGGCAGGGCTGCACTCACCGCAGCACCAGCAGGGTGGACAGTGCAAAGGAGGTTAGGCCAAAGGGAGCGGCGGCGCCCTTTGCCAGCTCAGGGAGCACCTCGGGCACGATGCCGGTCTGCAGTGTTTGGAGTGTTAAACTTGCAGTGTTGAACCATTGAAAAACCTTCAGTCAGACTCAGCCAGGCAGGTCAGTGAAGATCTGCCAAGGCCTCGAGGCATCCGCCGCTGCGGCTGCAACAGCAAGGCACCCAGCCACCCACAGCAGCCCTCACCTCAGCGGCGGTGTGGTAGGCGCACACGCCGATTGCCACGGCCGTCACATAGGACAGCGGGCCGGCCACCCACTTGAGCTGCAGCAGAGTTGGGCAGGACAGGAGGCAAGTCAGGAGTCGCAGTGGGTGAGCGGCGGGCAGAGGCACGCCAGTGCTGGTGGCCAAGTGGTGGAGCGCTGCGCAGCGGCAGAACTTTGCACCCAGCTGCACTGGGGCAACCTGCCAGCTGTAAGATGCGGATCTTTCTGGGTACTGTGGCTGTGCCCCCCGCCAGCCAGCGGCAAGCGGTGCCCACAAGCAGCCAGCTGGTGATTAGGGTTCTTAGCGGCGGCAGGCGGTAGCGGAGCTCACAATGCGGGAAGAGGGCAGGTGGGACAGGTGGCGCCAGTAGCGGCTGGAGCTGCGGTGGCGCTTCCAGGCATCAAAATCGAACACCTGCAAGCAGGCGGCACCAGGGCAGCACAGTTGGGGCGCTGCAAATCAAACGGCAGGCCGCCCGCACAGCGGCGGGAGTGGTAGTGGCGGTGCCGGCAGCAGCGGGTAGTAGAGCGGTCGGCTGCCTCTGGGTGGCTGCTTGGGAGAGATCCCACAACAGGCCCAGCTGGGGGCATGCATGCACGTGTGGGAAACCACCCAAGCAGGCCAGGAAGAGCAGGCAGGCTCACCGTACGAAGGTTCTTGCGGTCCGCCTCCTTCCACTCGTCAGTCAGCCAGTCGAAGGGCCCCTCAGTGGCGGCGGCACCGTTGGCGCCCGGCAGCTGCGGCGTGGCAGCCGCCTGCACGCGCACAGCGCCCACACGACGGCCCTGCGCCCGGCTGGTGGCGCTGAGGCCGCAGCCCAGGCCGGCGGGGGCGGGCCGCCCCACCGCTGCGCCGCTCATGGCGTGGCGGCGGGGCACGGCGCGGCCGGCGCCCTGCACGCGGCCAGAGGCGGTCGCCGCGCTGCAGACGGCGCTCTGTTGCGTCATCAGGCCGGCAGGCATGGCTGGCGCTGGTGGGGAGCGCGCAGGGTTGGGTTTGGGGGTGGAGCGGAGGAGAGTGGTAGTGGAAGCGCAGGCCGCGTCGCCGCCAAAGTAACCTCGCAACGATGCCTGCCGATCGATGGATAGCGCGGCGAGGCTGAATTGCGCCGTGTGAGTGAAGGAGGCTGCATGGCGCGGCGGCGCTGAGCGCGCTGTGCAGCGGGCGCACACCTCCCATGTGCCGTAGCCTCTCATCATGCACTCGGTGATACTATTACTGTTTGTGCAGGCCATCTGAGCCTATGATTGCTATCTTCAGCGCGGAAAGAAAAAGGGCTTCAGCAAGCGCACGCACCAACAGCACAAGTCGAAGAGCGTGCCATGGAGAGTGCTGCAGTTCATGGCAGCGGGCTGTCGGAGCTCTTGCACCCGCTGGCGCCCGCAGGGCACGTGCTGTCCCCGCCGCTGCAGCTGGCTGTGGCCTAGCCATATTCGCGCTGCATGGGCCGTGGCTGCTTGGGGGTGCTCACGACTTGCTGCTCAGCCGCGCCACGGTTGCTTCCAGCTCGGTCACCCGCGCTTCAAGCCCAGCAGTGTACTTCTTTGTCTGCGGGGGTGGAGCGAGGGAGGGAGAAGATATGTGATGTGACGTGGTTGGGAGGCCAGTGACTGCGACGGAGCGGCGGTGGCAAGCTGCAAACACAAAACGTGTGGTGTGCTGACCGAGCGCTGCCATCTGCACAAGCTGCTGTGCCCATGGCTGCCGGCGAGCCGCTTGCTGCCGTGCTGAAGACATGCCGCGCAAGCAACCACATCAGGGCAGCACAGACCACAGTAGCCCACAGCCCAGCTCATTACCCAGGCTGCTGCCTGGCTGCTCAGGATCGCTGCAATCCTCGGCCCGTCCGCACCTGCTCAAGCAGCCGCTGCTGCCCCTCCGCCACATCGCCGCGCAGCTGGTAGACGCCAAAAACGCCCGCAACCGCAACGCCTGCCAGGAAGGCGGACACCCGCGCACGCAGGAGCGCCGACATGCTGCTTTTGCGCTGCCGCTGCTAGCAAGGGGCGCCGCCGCCTGCCGCTGCCGTCTGCCGCCGCCGCTGGCTGGCAAGGGTGCTGGGCACCGGGCTGGGAGCTCCTATGGCTGTCCTGGCGCGTATAGGCCGAACTGCGAGCCTGTGGAGGGCAGCGTCGAGCGGCGCGAGCGGCAGGGTCGGGCTTGGAGAGCCGGGAGGGGGCGGGGCTCGCAGCAGCAGGTGCAGATGCAACGAGGGTCGCCTCAGACTGCTTTGCAAGCCAATTGGGCTCGGGTTGCCGCAGCAGGCAAGGACAGCACGCGCATGGAGGGCCCAGGCCGGGCGATCGGCAGCTGTGGAAACTCATCCTGCACAACAGAGTGTGATCACAACTCGTCAGTGCCGTCGCCAAGGCCCTTGCTGCCAAGCGGCCTCACTCAAGCGGCAGCCGCTTCTTCTGCGCCTTTAGACCCGTCCACACAACTCGCACACCTCAATAGAAGGCTCACAGCTTGCGAGCATGGCGGCCGCCGCGCCCGGCGACACCGCCGCCGCCGCCGCCGCCGGCGACAGCCGGGAGCTGATGGTGCCGCCGCCGCGCCCGGGCGTGCTGCACATGTGTGTGGAGTACCCCGGCTTTGTTGCGAACGAGGAGCGCGTGCTGGAGACGCTGGGCGGCACAGCCGGCATCGCTCGCCAGCTGCAGGTGGGAGGGGCAGGGCGCCACAGGCACGCTGAGCGAGCTGCGAGTCGGCTCGTCTGCTCTCCGGCCTGGGCGGCATGCTGCCTTCACAATAATCAGATGCATGCTTGTGCGCAATCTTGTGTCCCTTACAAAACCATCTGCAACGCAGGAGAACCCGCGGCAGCTGGCGCTGCGGCTGCGGCCCGGCGACCACAACTGCCATGCCACGTACGGTGTGCGGGAGCCCAGCCGCCGGCTGCTGCTCAAGCTCACGCGGCCCGCTGCGGGTGCCAACGGCGGCACAGAGGCCGGCAGCAGCAGCAGCAGTGGCGGCGGATGGACAGCAGAGGTGGTGGCAGTGCTGCCGCACACATATCGCTTCAACACGCCGGCTGATTACCAGTATGTTGCGCACGACAGCCGTCCCGTGGAGGAGCAGGGTGAGGGCCTGGCATTGTGGAAACTGGTGATCGGGTAGTGTGCTCGGCGTATGGAACTGCTTGAGCGCCACTGCTGGTGGTGGACTGCAATGGTTGAGGGCTGCTGATGTGCACGAGGAGCTTGCAAGAGCAGTGGCAGGACATGCAGGCATGGAAGGAGCGCCCACCTTGCCTGCCTTGCTTATCACCTGCCGCTGCCCTCCCAACACCGACCCGCCACAGGCCTGGAGCAGCTGGCAGGCATGACGCCGCCGCTGTTCCAGCCGCAGCCGCTGCTGTGCGCGCCGCCTCTCTTTGCCAAGCAGCCGCAGTTTGACTACGCCTTCAGGTGGGCAGCAGAGGGAGAGGGAGCACTAGGAGCAGAGAGACTGCGTTATCCAGCTTTGCTGCTGGATAGCCAGGTGCAATGGCATGCCTTGAGTATGCTGGTGTGTGCAGCCTGCATGCCTGTGCAGCCAAATCAGGTGGCGTGGCGCGATCGGCTCACCTTTGGGCAATGTTTGTGATGCCCCGCCATTAGTTCTGCTCCTACCCAATGCGCAGGGGGTTCATGGGTACGCCTGGCAGCGGCGCCGCCGCTGCAGCGTCTGCTGCTGCTGCAAAGAAGAAGGGCAGCGGCATCATGGCTTCCTTCTTCGATCTGGAGGTGAGAGTGGACAGGTGCACACTCGAATGTGGGAGTCTGGTGGCAATCGTTGGCAGGCTGCCCCTGCGCTGCAACGGTGCTGCTACCTTTTGCTGCTACGTTAGCTGCTGCCCTCCTACCGCCCCACACCTCTGTTCCCACTCCCTCTGCCCTCCTGCCGCGCAGCTGCCGCAGCCGCTTCCAGAGGGCCAGCTGGGCGGCTCTGCTCGGGCACACCCCGATATCCTGCGCCTGCTGCGCCAGCTGCTGCAGCAGCGGCCCATCTGGCCAGCGGCAGCCCTGCACGAAGCGGTGGCGGCAGCGGGCGGCACGGCGCGCAGCGGCAGCGGGGGGCGGTACCCTGTCGATGACTTGCTGCCCAAGCTGTGCTACAAGTTCCGGAACGGTGCGTGCGGTGGTGGATGTGGGGAGCTGGTTTGGATCATTGGACAAGCACACATCGGGCGTAGCGGTGCAAGGGTGTTCACCAGGTGACACTTGCTGCGCACGCCACACATTCTCTTGCCCCTCCTCCTGCCATTGATGTGTTGCTCGGCTTCATACTGATTGCACAATGCAACTCTCGCAGGCCCCTGGAAGAACGCGTGGACGCGGCGCGGCTACGACCCCCGCAGCGCGCACGCCGCGCGGCAGTGGCAGTGCATCGAGTATCACTTGCCCTCAGAGTGGTGAGGTTATGGTGTGCATGCTGTGGTTGCCCGCGCTGTGCATGTCATGGTCGGTGCAAGTCAAGGCAGTGGCAGTGCATCGAGTACCACCTGCCCTCAGAGTGGTGATTGAAGGTGCTTTGCCTGCTGCGGTTTGTCGTGCCTGCTGTTGTCAGTGCATGCTGCGCGTCAGTGGCAGTGCATCGAATATCACCTGCCGTCAGAGTGGTGAGCGGAGGTGCTGTGCCTGCTGTGGTTTGCTGCCCGTGCTGGGCCTGCTGGGCTTCAGCTCTGGCTGCGCGGCAGTGCATGGTGTACCACCTGCCGTCAGAGTGGTGAGGTTATGGTGGGCCTGCTGTGGTTGCTGCGCATGCTGTGGTCAGCGCATGCCACATGGCAGTGGCAGTTCATCGAGTACCACCTGCCTTGGGAGGGGCGAAGAGGGTGCTATGTAGGCTGCGGCCGCTGTTGCGCCAAGCCCATGCTACTGCTCCCGTTGCCTTGCCTGCAGGTATCAGCGGATCGCAGAGCGGAAGAAAGCAGACAAGGAGCGGGAGGCATCTGTGCAGCCCGGCAGCAGCAGCCAGGTGCCAGCAGATGCAGAGGCAGGGGGGCAGGGAGGGCAGCTGCCGCCGCTGGCTTCGAGCTATTCGCAGCTGACTCGCTTCGAAGCGGTGCCCAGCACCCAGAGCTGCTCGCTGCAGGTGGGTGGCACTTCGAATGGACAGGGATGGCACATTGAGGTTGCTTTCAGACTGCTGCATGGAGGCCAGGAGGCTGCTGCGCCTGGCCTCCTGCTGCTGGCACAGCGCCCTGGTGGGGGGCTGGACACTTGCCTGGTTACCGTCTTGCTGCTCTGCCGGCACCCAGCACTGCCGCCCTGCATGTTTGGCGCGAGCTACTGACTGTCACCCTCCCTGTGCATCACACTCTGCCGCAGCTGGGCCTGCTGGCTGACTCCACGGTGCAGCAGCTGCTGACCGACCCAGCAAACCACGGGCAGGTGGGTCAGCCTGCCACTGCCGTGGCCTGTCGTGCTTGAGACCTACTTTGTCGCAGCTGTGCTCTGCTCCTGCCACCGACCATTGTGGGCTGTCGAGCGCCTGCCTAAATGTTGGCATGCAGAGGTTTATACTGTGTCCAGTTGGAGTGGGCACTCTACTTTTGCTTGCATTCTGGGCCCGCTCATTTCTCGCCCCATCTTTCCGCCCATCCTGCCAGCACTGCTCCGACACCAGCGGCTGGCTGTCCTCGGCTGCTCATGATGCCATCAAAAAGCGCATCAAAGAGCGGTTTGTCGCGCTGCTGGAGGGCACGCCGATCGAGGACAGTGGGGCTGCCGAGCTTGGAGACGCAGCGGCGGCAGCGGCGGCAGCGGCGGCAGCAGCAGGGCAGCCCCAGCAGCAGCAGCAGGAGCAGCAGCAGCAGCAGCAGGCGATGGACGTGGATGGTGGCGCAGCAGCAGGTGCAGCGGGCGCAGCAGGCATGCAAGTGGATGCGCTGGCACAGCAGGCACAGCAGCTGCGCATCCGGCAGCAAGCAGGCGCGACAGCGGCAGCAGCGGCAGGCGGCAAGGGCGGCACAGGCGAGGAGGTTGTTCCAGGCGGCTTGATGGCTTCGCTACATGACTACCTCGCCCACTTGCCAGGTGGGCAAGCGATAAAGATATTTTGTGGTTGCATGGGTTTGTGGTTCATGACGGCGCTGCGCAATCACGGCGGCTTGCACTCCGAGCCGCCCATGCTTTATGTTCACGGTCGGGTGCCACTGCACCAACATGCCTGCTCATCAACTGCCCCCTAGTGCAGAGGGTCCAGCGGTTGGCGCAGAAGAGGAGGAGGAGGAAGCAGAGGAAGAGGAGGAGGAGGAGGAGGAAGAAGAGGAGGAGGACGAGGAAGATGAGGAGGCATGAGGCCGCACTGAATTGCCTGCTTGTTCACTGCGTGGTTGCAGTCCCCTGCGGCCGCCTCGTCGGTTTCTTGATGTAATGCACCGACAGCGGGAGTGCTGCCGTCTTTACGCCTCCGGTCCACACGCCCGCAGGATGCCTTGGGTTGAGAGTGATACACAGCTGGCACGGCTGCAGAGTTCCAGCACTCAAAATTCTGGGATCCCCCGTAGCGCAGCTGCCCCGAAGCCGCTGCCGGCCATGAACTTTCTTCCTGCACGTGCATGGCACCTTCCCTGCTCGCCATTTGGCCCGGCTGGCTGCCTCCCATGCCCCTGCACATCCCTCCAAGGCTCCAATCTTGACCTCGTGACCCTCCCAGCAGCAGATGGCCCCGCTCCTGGGCGCCCTCTCGCTCCTCGCCTGCCTGGCCCTCCTGGCCCCTGCAGCCGCTTCGAGACAGCTCAAAGACGCCAGGAAGCTGGCCCAGGCGCCCCCCACGGTCGCCAATCCTGCTGCCGTTGCCAGCGGCGCGCCCGCCGCCGCCGCCGCTCCCGGCACCTGCGCCTGCACCGATGCGGCTCCGCCCGGAGGCTCCGCCGCCGACTGCCCCCGCCTGCGCGACGCCGGCTCCTGGTGGGTGCTTGTTGGGGCTCACACGCTAGCAGCCTGCTCGCTTGATGCTCATGCAGGCATACGCGACCTGCCAAATGCACTGCCCAACGGCGCTGCCGCCCCGCGGCGCTGATGCACTGATGCACTGGTTTCCACATGCCCAGCCCTTTTGCATCCGCCCTGCCTACTGCACAGCTACTCGGTCTGGATGGTGGTGACGTCCTCCTTCCACTGCTGCTTTTGCGAGCCCGCAGCCCCTTCCCCTCATCCCTCCTCACTTTGCGCAGCTACTCGGTTTGGATGGTGGCTGCCGACGCCTGCGCCCTGACCTGCGGGCGCTGCACGCCCTGCGCCTGCACCTGCACCGACGTGCCGCCCGATGGGCAGTATACCTGCGCCCAGCAGGCAAGGCTTCTGGCTGCGTAATTTGTAGCGTGCCCTGCGCCTGTGCTTGTACCAACTCGCGGCCCGAGTGCCAGTGCCCATGACTGGAGGCCTTGCACCCTTGTGACTGCATTCTGAGCTACCATCTCCACCTGCCCTCGTTGCCCCTGAACAGGCCGCCTGGGGCAAGTGCGGCGAGGCCTGGATGCTCCGCCTCTTCTGCCAGCAGTCCTGCCGCCGCTGCGCCTGCCCGTTTAGCAGCACCACAGCTCTGGCACTGCCTCTGAGCGGGGCGGTGAATGGCAGCAGCAGCGGCGTTGGCAGCGGCAGCGCCCTGGCTGTGACGGCCTCCGCAGAGCCTGCCGCTGCTGCCCCGCCCGCCACCTCCCCTGCTGCCGCTGTGCTGTCAAATGGCGGCAGTGCCCCCGCTTTCAATAGCAGCGCCTCCAGCCAGTCCCCAGCAGCCAACAGCAGCACAGCCAGTCCACCCTTGGCAGCCCCCAACAGCAGCGCCGCCAGCCCACCCCCAGCCAGCTCAGAGACCCCACAGCAGCAGATGGTCGATCATCTGTTTGATGCCCTGCAAAGCTTTGCATCCGCCAATGCCGCCAATGACAGCAGCGCAGGCGACAGCGGGCCGGGCGGCTGCCGCACTGATGTGCTCAACTTTCTGAGGTGAGGGGGAGCTGTATTGCTTCTTTGCGTTGCAATGGAACGAGGCCTCTGGTGTTTCCCCTTCATGGCCACGCACACTGTACCTCCACCCGCCGCCGCTCTCCTATGCTCAAACTGCCATGCTCTCCCTGGTCTGCCTCACAGGAGCGCCCCGGTCTGCCCCTCTACCTCTCCCTGGCCGTCCAGGCTGCCTGCCATCATACTGCCAACCCCTGGTGCCCCTATGTCCTCCTGCAGGAGCGCCCCGGACCTGTCCCTCTACCTCTCCCTGGCCGTCCTGACCGGCTGGCAGCACACCTACCTGGCCAATGCCTCCTTGGCCGCCACGCTGCTGCTGCCCAGCGACACCGCGGTGCGCGCCTTCCTCCAGCAGCAGGCAAGCAGAACTGTAGTATTTATGCTTTGATAGCACATTGATACAGTACATCCTGCCAAGGAGGACGGCCGGTGCGCGCCTTCCTCCAGCAGCAGGTAGGGCTGTATGCACTTTGTTTGTTCAACGTCTGTGGCTGACTGGCTGGTCGGAACGCTGCGGGGAGGGATTGTTCTGTGCCGTGCGGTCTTGTGCTGAAAGGTTGGCGCCAGCTGCTGCACTGCCGTCGCCGGCGGTGCCTGCTGCCCTTCCCTCTGGCCCTGCCCCGCCTCGGTGCCAGAGCTGCCTGCCACCATCCAGCGATTGTTGCGCCTCACAAATGGGCCCCAAATTCACCAGTTCTCCACCCTCCGACATTTTCATATGCAAGTGCTCCCTCTGCTGTTATCTCTGCTGGCTGCTGCTCACCTCTCCGGTTCCTTCAAACCGCAGGCCCTGACCCCCGAAAACGTGTATGCCATGTCAGACCAGCTGGAGTCGGTGCTGGCCTACCACACCCTGCCCCAGCCCCTCACGTGAGCACCGCATGCAATGATGCATTACTGGTTTGTTGGTTGTGGCTGGCCAAATGGAGCTGAACTGGTCTATGGCACCCTGGCCCAGCCGCGCAGGCGAGGGCGTGTATGCTGTGCTGCGCCTGCTGTGCTGACCAGTGCACAATCTGTAGTACGTGGGCGCAAGAACAACAGCTCTTGTATCCCTACTTGACCCAGATAGCGGGCGCCTTCCTAATCCCTTCCTGTGCAGCTATACCGAGCTGACCCAGGCCAGCAGCAGCCGCGCCTCGCTGCTGACTGAGCTGCCGGGCGCGTTTCTGGAGGCCCAGCCTGTCAATGCAACTGCGGTGAGTGGCTGCGTTATAGTTGGCACGCATGAATCCTGGCACGATGCAGCGCATGTTCAGGGCACGGCTTGCTATGCTGCTACTGCTGCACCCTAGGGTTAGCAGACCTCGGCTGGCTGCTGCCGGTGAAGTTACGATTTTTTAATCCGCCGATGTGCCCCCTGCTGCAGCTGCACGTGTCGGGCGAGTACAGCCCTCAGGCTGATTCGTAATGTTCCAGTTTTGCAGCAAACCTAGTCGTCTTGCCTCGGTCCTGCTGCTCTCTCGCAGCTGCGCCTGTCCGGCGAGTACAGCTCAGCGGCCCTGCTGAGGACCAACGTGGCGCTGTGCCGCACAGGCAAGCTTGCACCTGACAGCACCCTGTGGGGCAGTGCGCTGCAGGCTTGGCACACTTGCTTTGCAGGTGGCTGCCCACCTTTTTTGCACGCTCTCTCTTCCTTGCAGTGGTGCATGTCATCGACGCGGTGCTGTTGCCGACCCGCATCATCCAGCAAGTCATGCCCTTCAACGTGGCGATCGATAAGGGCACCACCGGCGCTGCCAGCACGTTTGGAGGCGGCAGCGGCAGTGGCGGCGGCAGTGACATGGCAGGCGGCGGCGGCAGCAGCGGCGGCAGCAGCCCTGCCTCCTCGGCAGCAGCAGCAGCAGCCTCGCTTGAGGCAGCGTCCCATGGCTCTGCACAGGGCGCTCCATCAGCCTCCCCAGCTGCCTCAGCAGCCGCCGGCCAAAACGGCTGCTTCCGCAGCGTTGCAGCCGCCTTGGATGCCAGCCCACAGCTCACGATTGACAAGGCGATTGCATTTCTTGCGGGCTGGGATTTTTCGCACCCCGGCCTGAACGTCACGCTCTTCCTCCCCTCAGGTGGGCGGTTTGGCTTGCACTGCACAACCTGGCTGCCACTGTTACCTACTGCATCCAACCGCCTGCCAGCTGTGTTCGGCATGGCATGTGCTTCACCGGCTGCTTGCCATATACTCAGGCTGGAATCACACATGTGCCTGCTTCCCCCAACCCATCCGCTGCTTGCAACCCCCTTCCCACACACACTGCAGACTCTGCGCAGCAGATGGACCTGGCCAGCCTGATGCAGTCCGGAAGCAGCACTGACAGCCAGGTGGGTGAAGGCAGGTGGCCCGTTGCAATCCCAGCCCTGATACTGCACTGCTTGCCGAGGGCAGCAGCCTGCCTGCCGGGCTGGGATCATTTTATTGGTGGGAGCAGCATAGAAACACACCCGCTTAACCCTCCCCCCTGCGCAGCTGCTGGTCACCCTGGTTCGTGACTCGCGCCTGCTGCACGCTTCAAATCAGTTGTCGCTCTGCGCCATTTCAACCCTCCCCCTGCGCAGCTGCTGGTCACCCTGGCCCGAGACTCCCGCCTGCTGCACGCCAGCCTGGCCTACGGCATCCTGGCTTCCCCAGGCGGCGTGTCACTGGAGGCACTGCAGCAGGCAAGCAGATGTTGCATTCTGGTTTGTAATTCTGCGTGTGCATTCTGCATGCCGCGGATGCTGCAGTCTGCAAATAAACAGATGGTGCATGCATGCAGCAGGTGGCCACATGGTGCATGCAGCTGGTGAGCGCAATGTGGCATTCTGCATGCAGCTGGCCATCGCACATCATTTGTTCCTCGTGTAGTGGTGAGGCTCATACCACACTCCAATGCACTGACCCGAATCTGCAGATGCCTGCTGGCGCTGAGCTTCCATCTCTGTTCACCAACCACAGCCTTCGCATCCAGGCAGGCGGGCAGGTGCGCACAACCAACTTCGCGGCCGCCAGCCCGCTGCTGCTGCCTTTGCTTAGCCTGGCTTCCGTAGCCATTGCCATGCATCCAGTTGAGACGTGCTGTGCTGCCCAACTGCAGAAACAACTTGATCAGACCCATTGCTGAGCGGCACTGCTCAGCAAGTAACCAGTCATTCGGATGCCACTCCGCCATGCTGTTGTGCAGGGCGGCGGTTTGCAGGTGCAGCCGGAGTTTGGCAACGCCACCCGCGTCCTGCAGTCCCTCGGTACCTGCGGCGGCAGCGGTGAGTGGGCACTGCCCTGCACTGTGAAAAATACAACGTGGTTCTGTGGTGCGGCATAATAAATGCCGCCGCAATCCCCCAACTCGACGTATTCAACCGCCATCTGCATATGAGCTACCGCCCCTCACGGTTCCTCCCCTCCTCCGCCCCTAACCCACCCTGCAGTGATTCACATTGTGGACGGCCCCCTCACCGCCCGCACCCCGCTGGTCGAGCGTTGGTCGGCCGGCCAGCCTGGCACAAACCTCTCCGAGGCCACGGCTGGATATTCGCCAGAGGCGGCACAGGCAGCAGTGGATGCCACAGCCATGGGGGCAGCCGGCAACAGCAACAACAGCAGCAGCGCAGGCAATAGCAGTGGAAGCAGCGGAAGCAGCATTGCAAACAGCAGCAGCAGCAACAGTGGAGGCACGGCAGCAGGCAGCCCAGCTGCCTCCGGCAGCGCCTCTCCCAGCCTTGCTCCTGCGGGCGGCAGCAGCAGCCAGGCACTGCAGCAGGGCTCAGGCGCAGTTCAGCCAACGGTGGCCCTTTCTGTACTGCGCCCCGGCGGCAGCGCTGCAAGCTGGTCCAGCCAGCCAGCTGGCGGCAGCAGCAGCCCGCCCAGTGGCCCAAGCCCCGCACAGCTGGCACTCAACTTGTCGCTGTCACTGCCGCTGGAAGCCGCAGCTTCCGGCCAGCCGCCTGCCCAGATGCCCTCCCCATCAGCAGCAGCGGCGGCAGCCCCTGCACCTTCCGTACCCGTGCCCACCGTCTCTTCCCCGCCGCTCCCAGCAGCCAGCCCGGTCCTGCCAGCAGAGCAGGCGCAGCCAAAGAGCGCACCTATTCCTACTGCTGCTACCGCGCAGCTTGCAGCAGCCGGCAATGTGCCTGCCCCACGGCTGCTGCCGCTTGTGGTGCCCACCGCACCCCCTGCGGTCCTTCCGGCCGTGCCTGCGCCCGCTCCAGCGCCCGTTGTTGAGGCAACCAGCGGCGCCCCCAACGACAGCAGCGGCGGCGCGGAGCAGCCGGCAGACGGCAGTGATTGCGTGACCCTGCGAGCAGTGGTGGAGACATCTCCCCAGATCTTTTCGCGAGTCCGAGACTTGGTTGCGCGCTTTGGCTGGGTGAGTCAGTTTGGTTGAATCACGTGCATGACTGGGCGAGTGCCAGCGCTTGAACCCTACTGGTACCGGCAGAGCTGCCCTGCTTTGCGCAGCCTGGCTGAGCTTGTGCACTTGCCTGCCTCTTTCCGCTACTGCTGCACCCAGCAGTGCCTTTGCTAGCTTGCATATGCTATCTGTTCAGCCCACGTCCGTCGGCCACCCTGCCTGCGTGTTATTGCATGCATCGCTTCATGCCTTCATACCTCATTTGCAGTTTGCGGCGGCGCCCGAGCTCGACTCGGTCACGTTCCTGCTGCCAACCGACACCGCGCTTGACGCCTTTGCCGCCCGCTTTGATGGGTCCACGGTGCAGGTGGGTGGGCACCTTCCATGTGCTTGAATCGTTTGCGCAGCTTCTCGCCTGCTCTCACAATTGCGCCGCGCTTCGTCAGGTTCTTGCCGCATGTGTGCACGGGCTGCTTAGCAATTGCAGCTGCCTGCAACGCAGTGGGCACCAGGCGGCGCCACTTGTGCGAATTACTCAGTCCGGATCTCTCGGGCTTGCAACTGCCTGCAGGCGGTGCTGGCAAGCCCCCAGGCGCTTCGAGCGCTGGCCTCCTATCATGTGTTGGAAGACCGCATAAGGTAAGCAGACCCCCCTTCCATCTGCTGCTGCGGCTGCTGCTGCTGCTGCTGCTGCTGCTTGCTGCACGCAGCGCACATGCGCTGCCTCCTGCAGTGGGCTGGAAACCAAAAGCACACGTATATTTCCATCCATTCTGTCGCAGCTCAGAGCAGCTGTATGAGGGGCAGCGGCTGCAGACGCTGGCGCGCGATGCACAGGTGAAGAGCAGCACTTGCAGCAGAATTGCGAAAGCCCATGCAGCTTGTGCCACAACCCAGCTGCAATCGGTCAGGGAGCGGAGTCAAAGCTGTGTACTGTGCCTGCTCTTATGGCTGCTGCGCTTGGAGTCACCTTCAGACCTCACATGCTGCCCACTCCTGCGCTCTGCAGGGAAAGCCTTTGTCGCTCACCGTGCACCGCAGCGGCCCCGGCGGCGCCAGCATTTCTTTCCAGGGGGCCGGCAGCAGCGCCGGCCTGCTGGTGCCAGACGTGCATGTGTGCGGGGTGAGTAGGCAGTTGAGAAGAGCCAGTGGCGTGCTGTGCTTTGTAAGCTGCCATGCACTAGGCTGAGGTGAAGTGCTGCATGCAGCGCCTTGCCCTGCGGCAGTGCAGGGCACTGTGTTTTGCCCTGCATGAGCAAGTGTTGCCCTGCATGAGCAAGTGTTGCCCTGCATGAGCATGGCATGCCGTGCAGTGCCCGCTCAGCTTCCCATCAGGCGCGCCTCAACCTTGGCAAGTGGCAGGGCGTACACAAAACCGCAGCTGTGTCTGTTTCGACCTCTGCTCCCTGCAGGGCATCATTCAAGTGATCGATCAGGTGCTGCTCCCAGTTGAGGTGCCGGCAGCAGCCGCTCCAGCTGGAGCCTCGCTCAGCAGTCGTGATGCCGCCGCCCCTGCCGCCGCCGCCGGCTGATCCGAGTCGGCCAGCGCCTTGTCATTCGCGGTTGCGGGCGCCTCACACAAATCGAATCTACACCTTGTTTCGCAAAATACTCTTGATGCCTTGCTTGCTGCTCTCACTGCAGCCTGTTGCTACGTTGAAACTCAATCGCTCTCGTCCTCACCGACAGTCCCATTTCAGTCGACTGCCATGCACTTGAACGAACCGCAGCTTGTGATGCCCCATTGCCTTGATCATTGTGGAACCTTTAAATCGATTCTTTGATGCCACCTGAGACTTGCAGTGCTGAACAATGGGGAGTACGGGCTGGCGGCAGCATGTGCAGCTAGGATGCCCTGGCGTGATGCACATGCCATGCACCCACTGGGCGGCATGTGTGCACTTATGCCATATGCAGTGCATGGCCGGGCATTGCAAGCGAGCAGCAGGGCACAGGGAGCGCTCCTGCGCAGCCGCGGCAACTGTGACATGATTATGGTCCATGAGATGTGATCATGAATTGCGATGCGCTTGCCGCCATGGCGGTGACCGGGCGCCGCCCATGCCCTGGCCAGCCCACCAGTTGCCGCCTTCACCAGCTCCACTGCCCAGCCTTGCCTCAACCGCTGCTGCACCAACTGATCCGCCTATAGGCTAGCTAGCGCATCCTCCAGTGGAGCAGGAGACTCGGTTCCGCCACGGTGAGCGGCTGCCTTCGGCCGCCAAGCTGCCTAAATGCTTGGCTGGCATGTCCAATGCGCTGCTGCACTGCTGGGCGCCTGCAGCGGCATGGGCAGGGCGCCTGCAGCCTGCAACAGCTCCACCCGTTACCCCAGACCTCCCAACACACCGCCCTGCCCCTTCCCTGCAGCAATGGCCCTCTCTGCAGCCTGCTGCGTGCGTGCCGGCGGCATGACCGCTGCCGGCGCCGCCGCTCGCCGCCCTCGCCCGTCCTACTGCGGAACAGCTGCTGCCGCGGCCCCGATCCGCGCAGCCAGCCACCTGCCTGCCGCCCAGCGCGCCAGCCGCTCTCAGTGCCGGCCTGTGGTGGCGGCCAGCGGGCATGCCAGCGAGGCGGATCCAGCGCCAGCCCAGCCAGCGGCAGGGCCGTCCTTCATCAACATGTTCAACTTCAGCCTGCTGGAGGTGCCACCCTGCATGGTCGCCTGCATGGCAGGCATGCAGGCAGCCTCGCCTGTTGTCAGCGGTGGGGCCCTGCTGGTGGGGCTGGCAGCTGTCGCAGCGCAGCTGGCGATTGGGCGCAAGATGACTGCCTACTACGCAGAGCACGAGTGCTACCGGCTCAGCCGCAAGGGGCTTGGGGTGAGCAGGAGGGCGGGTTTGTGTAGGCATGTGGTGTTGGAACGAGGGGGAGGCGCATACTTGTGCAGGCCGTCACAGTCAGCCGCAGTGGCAGCGTTGCATGTTAGCGCTTGCAAGCTGAAAGTTGGATGCCATGGCAGCACCGCACGATGGCCGCCCTGGCCATGGCGCCCCGGCATGGCTCACCGGGTGGTCCGCCCCCTCCCCGCCACATGCAGCAGCCGGGCATGAGCCTGGCCGAGATCATGGCCGGAGCGCGCGGCGAATTCCAGCGTCTGCGCCTGCGCTGCGATGCTCACTTCATGAAGATCTGGAGCTTCACGGTGATTTGCACCGTTGCGGAGGCAGCGGTGCTCGAGCTGGCCCCCATGATGCCCAGCCCTCCAGCCTGGCTGCCAGCAGTGCCGCCTGCTGGGCATGACATGGCCGGCCTGTCGCCTATCATGGCCGTCCAGCTGGCCTGCTTGGCCCTGATGGTGGTCCTGATGCAGCCGCTGGCAAAGGACGCACTTGAGGCCAACTGGCAGCGCCGCCTGTTTGTGGCCGCCTGCTCGGCGCGCCGCCAGGCGGCACGCAGCAGGCGGCAGCGCTGGCTGGCCAGCATGCCCTAGCAGGCCAGCATGCCCTACTGCTGTCAACCGGTGGCAGTGCCAGGCACAGCTGCGGCGGCCCTCTGAATTCGTGTAGTGACTTGTGCGTCACCCCTTGAGGCTGCCGCCTGCGTGCTGTCTGCTCCCTCCAGCCGCCTTCTCCCCGCATTTACATTCAGTGCATCCTCATCACCTTGCAAGCCAACCTGATGCTGCCAGTAGTGTCTGTCCGCTGCTCCTGCCCGTCATGATCGAGTCCGCTAGCGCTGCTTTGACTTTCCTTCAGCTGGCCTGCACACAGCTCCCTCTTGCCACCGCCGCGCAGCGCTTTGCTGTGCTCCACTGCAACATCTCACTCACCAGAGGCCACAGTCGACCGACCCCAGGGAGACAGCGAGATCGACAGCAGCTGTGTTGAGCAGCTGACAGCCGCACTGGGCATATGTGAGAACTCCCAAGCAGCCGCCGCTCACATAATGGGAAATGCGGGCCATTTATCGCAGCGCTTGCCGCCGCCGCGGCTCGGGGCACCGCCCATGCAGCTGCAGCTGCATGCCTTCTCCAAAGCTTTGCCTGCCCAACCACAATCGTGCTGCACCATCTCATCCCCTTTAGCTTGACCTCCCAAGTGGATCAGGGCGCGGTTGGCCACGGTGAGCGGCTAAACTGTGTCCCAGCGCCAGGCTGGCTTGTCCAAGGCGCTGTTGGAGGGGTGCGGCAGTGATGGGTGCCTGCAGCTGCACGTGCAGGGCTCCCTGCGGCCTGCCCTGCAGCAGCACTGCTGCCCCATGAGCCTCCCGTCCCTCACACACCTCCTCCTACCCTCTGCAGCCATGTTTGGAGCCTGCTGCGTGCGTGCATGCGGCATTGCCGCCGCCAGCGCCGCTGCCGCTCGCCGCTCTCGCCCGCCCTGCCGCGGCAGTGCAGCTGCTGCCCTGGCTGCATTCCGCGGAGCAAGCCAACTGAGGCTGCCTGCCGCACAGCGCACCAGCAACCCTCGGAGCAGCCCAGCTGTGGTGGTGGCAGCCAGCGCGCCTGCTGGCGAGGCCAGCCCTGCGCCCGCCAAGCCAGCGGCAGCTGTCTTCGACGAAGCTGCAGCCGCCGCTGAGCATCTAAAGTTGGCCGGCGCTGCGGCGGTCTGCGCGGCGCTCCTGGTGGCAGCAGTGCGTGCCGGCAGCCTTGCTGCGAGCCTGGTGGTGCTGCCGGCGGCTCTGGTGATGTGGTGGAAGCTGTGCGTCAACCTCATGCAGCAAATTACTGGCGCGGAGTTGAACAGGCTGGTCGGCATGCAGGTGAGCTGGGCAGGTGGTACAGGTTGGCCATGGCTATGGGTGGGCTGTGGTTTAAAGGATGCGTCGCAGCAGCGGCACCGCATCGCGGCAGATTCCAGCGCCTGCCAGCTGCCAACAAAGGGGCCTGGGGCTGCAGGCTGGCCACTGCACCCCGGCTCACCGCTGGCGGCACTCGCCTCGTTCCCTTCCTCCTGCAGGCCGGACAACCGGGGGATGAACTGGCACGGGTCATGGACGAGGCGCAGGGGCAGTTCCTGAGCCTGCGCGCGCGCTGCACATTTATGACCCTCCTACTGCTCCGCTTTTTGGCGGTGTGGAGCATCCTGCAAGTGCTGGCGTGGGCGCTGGCCATCAGCAGCCCGCCGCTGCCGCCCTCCCTGGTTCAGTTCGGCCAGGGCACCGCCACAGTGTTTGGCTGCCTCACTGCTTGGAATCTAGGCGGCCCGCTGGTCTGGGACATGGGCAAGGCTTGGGGGCAGCACCTGCTGTTTGTCGCCGCCAGGTCGGCGCAGCGCCAGGCAGCAAGCAGCGGGCGGCAGCCTGCTGAGCAGGCCAGCACGCCATAGTGATGTCCACGGCAGCCGATCGGCCGCCGTGGCGCTGCCAGGCACAGCTGCCCGGCGGCGGTCCTCTGAAGCGCCTTGGGCACTGCTCCCCATTAATGCTGAGGCTGCTGCATGTGAGCTCGCCTCCCGTTGGCCAGCCGCTTCTCCCTGAATTAACTGAGTCCCCGTCACCTCACAAGCCCCAGATGCTGCCCAGATGCCGAAGTGCCCCTTTTTCCACTGCCGCTCGTGCCTGGCCAGACGTGTGCTTTGAATCCTGCTGCTGGCTGCACATTGCTCTTTTCTTCCACTGCCGCTCTGCTGTGCTGCACTGCAAATTCAAGCGACCGGCAAGCCAAATGGGCAGAACAAGTGGTGCACAGGTGGCCCAGCAGTAGCAAGTGAACAATGCATGTTAGTGTTTCACGTGAAATGGTGGAACCAGAACTTGAGCTGCATCTATGTCCAAGGGTGCACTGGTATAAAAGTGGCGGTGCCTGGCGGGCCGCCCATGCGGCGCTTGCCGACCGCCACTGAGTATGGTCAAGCTAGAGCCCTCCCTCCAGCCTTGGTTGCCTTCTTGGCCTCACGCCATGACAATTGGAGCAGCATGCGTGGCTGCAGCAGCGGCCCTAGCGCTGTTGTGCTGCACCACCCTGCCGCCGGTGGCTGGGGCGAGCAGGGCGGCATGGAAGCCTCGAAGGGCACTGCAGCAGGTGAGCAGCGTTTGATCCAGCCATGCATGCTTCGACTCGCCCCAGTCCAAGGCAGCCTCGTGCTTCTGAGGGCTTCCCAAGACTCCAGTGATGCATCACAATGCGCCATTGCCAATGCAGGGCCCTGTGGGATCGTTTGCTGCCAGCGGCGGCAGCAGCGGCAGCGGCGGTGGCACCACAGCGCCGGCTTGCCCCTGTGCTGATGTGCCGCCCAATGCAGACTACAGCTGCGCTCAACAGGTGGCTCAGCTCGAGTCCATGCAGCGCAGCAGCCATGCTCAGCATGCCGCTGCATGCTTTGATCGCGCTGCTTCCCGCACAACATGCTCATGTGTCAGCGGTCGCGTCCATCTCCTCACGCCTGCCTCCCCTCGCCACCTCTTCCATGGCCCGCACTTGTCCGCAGGCAGCTTGGGGCAAGTGCGGCGAGGCCTGGATGGTCAGCTTCTGCGCCCAGTCCTGCAACCGCTGCAACTGCGCCAGCGGGCGCAGCGGCACCAGCACCGCCGCGCTGCCGGCCAGCGCTGCTGCAGGGGCGCCCCAAGCCGAGCCTGCTGCCGGCCCTACCTCCCAGCAGCAGCTGCTGCAGCCGCTGTTCCAGCAGCTGGGCGGCACTGCCACACCAGCTGGCTCACAGAAGGCTGGTGGCGCCTCTCCTGCCCCGCCAAGCGGCGGTGGCGGTGGCTCCGTTTCGGCCCAGCAGCTGGCAGGGCAGCTGAGCGGCGTCACGTCCAGCCTGTCGACTCGCAGCCCCGCCGGCAGCAACCCTCCACCTCTCAGCACAAGCGCTGCTTTGCAGCAGGGCCCTCCCGCCGCTCCAGGCACCCCAAGCGCCGGCAGCCCGCCCCTGACTTGGGAAACGCTGTTCGGGCTGCCGCCCGCAGCTGGCCAACCCGGCGCCTCCTCTGCTCGATCTCCGCAGCCCGCGCCAACCACGCCCGCATCGCCGCCTGCCGCCAGTGCACCCTCGCCCCCTGCTCCGGCTACCAGTACCGCTGGAGGGACCAGTGGAGGGACCACCGGCCCCGACGGCTGCCTGACCTTCAAGGGCCTGGTATCCAGTGAGTTCCGCTGCAGCTTGGCTGGTTTTTGCGTGCACGGTGCAGCGCAGCGCATGTATTTTAGAGCGCATGCCGCCTGTGCTTCCTGAGCGTCAATCAAGGTTGCACCGCCGCCTCATACGGCGTCTGCCTGTCATTGGGCCTGCTCATTGCTGCACCTCCCTGCAGCCTCCCCAGAGTTCTTCTCTCGAGTGGCACAGATGACGAGCCAGTTTGGCTGGGTACGCTTGGCTATGAAGGTGGATTGAGCCGATGGGCAGCAGGGTGGGGGTGCCTGTTGCACTTCCTGAACAGCGGAACCTGCGCCGCCAGTGCGTGCTGCTGCCGAGCCCCTCGCCGCTCAGCATGCACAGCACAGCAGCCCTGCATGCAAATCATGGTGAGCGGCATTGCTGCAAACCATTTTGATACCGCAGGATGTGCCTGGGTGCGAAGATGTTGTGCCCGACTGCAAGGGCGGCGTCACCTACTTTGTGCCAGCGGACAGAGCGTTCGACTCGTTCTTCGCAACCTTTGACGCCAACACGGCGCAGGTGCGGGGCAGAAAGGGGCTGGGTAGGTGTTTCTACATTGCTGTGCATTAAACATACCCAGACAGCCTGCAGCGCATTGGCAGCTGGCTCCGCACCTCGCCGCACTGCCGCTGCCGCCTCACTTCACTGCATCACCGACCTGCTCCCAAACCGTCTCAGGCGCTGGTGTCGAGCAAGCAGGCGCTGGCGGCACTGGCGGCCTACCACATTGTGCCCTCCGGCCTTCGCACCACTCAGATGAGCGACGGCCAGCAGCTGCCCACATTGGCTAGGGATCCGCAGGTGGGCGGGAGCGAAGTGCTGCTGGGAAACCTTGCAAGTGGCTGTTGCGCATGGGTCAATGCAGCAGCATCTCTTAGCAGCGTGCAGGAATGGGCGCGGCCTTTCTGATGCACAATAACGACATGCATTGAGACAGGCAATGAGTGCAAAGTCAAAAGATTGCTTCTGGCTCATGAGCCCAGGCTCCCGCCCTGCCTGCAGGGCAACACGCTGTACCTGGCCGTGCGCCGCGGCGCCAGCGCCGGCAGCGGCGGCATCCTGTTCGAAGGAGTGGGCAGCAGCGCGCGCCTGCTGGTGCCAGATGTGTTGATCTGCGGAGTGAGTGGGGTCAGATTGGGTACATGCGCTGCGTGGTGGTTGGCAACCAGAGCAGCCCCCCGCCTGATGCGCTGACCTGCCCTGCGCTTTGATGCGCATGCGCTTGCCTGCTGTCAACTAGGCATGCCCAGCAACATGCGCCTAATGTTTTGTTGCCATCCCGAATGCCTGGCGCATGTGACTGCCTGCTGCAGGGCTACGCCCAAGTCATCGACCAGGTGCTGCTGCCGGTGGCCGTCAATGGCACCAACTCTGCCCCAGGAGGCCCAGCGGCCGCCTCACCGCCATCGCAGCCGCCAGCCGGCTGAGCCCGGGCTCAGCGGACGGAAGCAGTTGGCAGCAGAGCCCGACCCGCTGCTACATGCACAGACGAAGCTGGCTGCTGGCGTTGCCCCTACAATCTTGCCTGCGCAGCTGGCTCATCAGTGTGCATGTCGCGCGCGCTGTCGCCTTTGGTTTGTTTGCCTGGCATCGCCATGTTGATGTTGCGCGCAGTTGTGCATGTTGGTGTGACGAGTTGCATCCAAATAGGAGTGCATGTACATAACATGACTGGACAGCTGCAGAGCCAGTAACACCGAAAGCGTCTGCTGGTCAGCCGCTGTTTGCCGCCGATGCCGAGGCAGGGAGCGGGCACCTGCTGACAAGGCGCCCCATGCCGCCGCTGCCGCCACAACCTTTTCTCGCCCTGCTGGCTGCTCACTTTTATTCTAAACACCACGCCATGAAGGTTGCCGCAGGGCCCAGGGCTGCAGCAGCGGCGCTGGCGCTGGTGTGCTGCGCCGCCCTGCTGCCGGCGGCTGGGGCAGGCAGGGTGGCATGGCAGGGGCACAGGGCGCTGCAGCAAGCAGTCGACCAGCCAGCTGGCACGCATGCCCCCTTCTGGGACACCCCAGCGGGCTCGCCCCCGTCCGAGGCGGCACCCTTGCTCGTGAGGGCGTTCCAAGGCCCCACAGATGGCGCCAGTGCAGCGCAGCTGCTGCAGGGCGCAGCTGGGGGCCTGGGATCGCTGGGTGCCGCCGCCGCCGCCAACTCGTCGGCCTGCCCCTGCCGCGATGACCCGCCTCCAAACGGAGACTGCATCCAGCAGCGCGACGCGGGGCAGTGGTAAGTAAGCGCTGGAATCCAGGTGATGCTTGGCCGCTGGCAATGGGCTGCTGCATTGGCAGCTGCGGCGCTGCCGAAGCTGTGACATGCACGAACCGTTTGGAGCCGCCCGTTTGCCGACCGCGCGGCTTCCAAACTCGTCTGCACTGAAGTGATACCACCGACTGCTTCCCCGCAGCTTTGCCACCTGGATGGTCGCGGCAGACGCCTGCTCCCTCACCTGCGGCCGCTGCGCCTGCCCGGGGCAGTGTGTGTGCTCCAACGTCCCACCGGATGGCAAGTACAACTGCGTGCAGCAGGTGAGGATGCAAATATCTTCCGCCTGATGCTCAAGCCGTGTGCAGACTCTGGTGGTGTGGCGGCTGCTGGGCACGTGTCTGCCACACTGTGATGGCAGCTCTGTGCTGTGCTGCGCTGCGCTGTGCTGCGCTGCCTGCGGCACTCACTAACGTAACAGGCTGCCTTTTCAGCGACCACTTCGACTGTCCTCTTGAGCCGCACAACCCAAAGGAATGCTACTGCTCGTAGGCCTCCTGGGGCAAGTGCGGCGAGGCTTGGATGATCAGCTACTGCGCCCAGTCCTGCAACCGCTGCGCCTGCACCGCCGGCGGCAACGGTACCTCCCAGACTCCAGCCGCCTCCTTGTCCCAAACCGCTGGCACTGCCGGCACGCCAGCGAGCCCCTCCCCTGCACCCTCCAGTGCTCCTGCCTCCGCCCCTACCTCCGCCCCCTCCGCCCCCGGCAGCCCTCCCGCCCCCGCCTCCCAGCAGCAGCTGCTGCAGCCGCTGTTCCAGCAGCTGGGCGGCAGCGCTGCGGCTGCAGGTGTCACGCAACCGACCGGCGGCACAGGGCAGCCCACCTGCCAGACAGACGTGCTCAACTTTGTGCGGTGATTGTGTGAATGCAATGATTGGTGGCGTTTACAGTTGCTGTGCCCATGTCCAGCATTTGCGCAGGTCGAGTGCATCATCTGCAGGCAGCGGGCGGGGTGCCTGCCAAACTTCCTTCCTTGCTGCCGCGTGGCTGCGCATCGGCAGTTATGCTGACTGCACTGCCCCGCACACCTTTGAGCTCTGCTCCCTGATGCAAAACTGATGCAGCGGTGCTCCGGACCTTACGCTCTACCTTTCCATGGCCATCCTGACCGACTGGCAGGAGAGTAAAGGGCTGTATCGCCAGTGCGGCCGCCCGCTGCCGCTGTGGCCCTTGCCTCACCACGCGCCTATGCAGCTTTGATCATCCCCCGCATGCAAGTTGTGGTGCGGCAAAATGCTCTCTGCGCCTGGATCTGCTGTCGCCGTTTCATCTTCGGCCTTCCTTTCTTTCCCGCGCGCAGAACCAGCACCTGGCTAATACGTCTCTGGCCGGCACGCTGCTGCTGCCCAGCGACGATGCCTGGCGCACCTTCCTGGCCGAACAAGTGAGTTCAAGTTCGTGCCAGTGATGTGTGCCTGCACGTGTTGTGTTTGACTCGAGTCGGCTTGCAGGCCACAGCTGACTCGCATAGGCCGCAGGCAGCCAAAGGCTGTAGTCCTCTCAGAGTGCCGCTGCTGGTGCGGATGAACAAGTGGGGCCACGCACTGCAATAACCACTGCTGCCTGCCTGCCCCTGCCGCAGGGCCTGAACCCCACCAACATCTACCTGCAGAGCCAGCAGCTGGAGTCGGTGCTGGCCTACCACACCCTGCCCCAGCCGTTCAGGTCGGGAAAAGTGGTGGCATCATGAATGGTCCGTTGTGGCGTTCCTATTGCACTGCAGCTGCTGCAACACTTCCTTGCATGCACACATTTCAGCCCGAGCGGGGCTTGGGCTCAAACCGCAAGTTTCAGTGCATGCAAGCATGCAGCAGCTTGACTCAGTCACATCTGACTGAACCTTTGCGCAGCTATGCTGATCTGGCGCGGGCGGGCGCCGCCAACACTCCGCTGCCCACCGAGCTGCCAGGGGCCACACTGCGAGCGCAGCCCGTCAATGCGACCACTGTGAGATCAGGCAGGGCGGCTGGGTGGCTGCCCTGCTTGTAATTGAACGGCATGCACCGCAAGCGCGTGCAGCGTTTCCTGGCATGCCCAGCTGCGCAACTCGCAACTGAGTGCTTCAAGCATGTGCATCGAGGCCTGCAGTGGCTCTTGAAGTTCTGTCCAACTGCTCCTCCCTCCCCCCTCTGCAGCTGAACGTGGTGTCTCCCTACACCCAGGCCTCGCTGCGGCGCTCCAACCTGCTCATCTGCCATACCGGTGAGTCGTCTCTGGGAGCCTGTAGCCATGCCACTGCTTGGGAGCGGCTTGCATGAGCTGGTCACCGCAAGCCTGCATGACAGGAGAAGGCGGCTGCAGCGTGAACAGGTAGCAGGCGCACACGACCTGCAAGCATTGACCCGCCGCATCGCAGCTTACTCTGACCACACCAACCTACCCCAATCCATGCATGCAGTTGCACACGTGATCGACCGAGTGCTGCTGCCGGCCCGCACCCTGCAGCAGGTCCTGCCCTACAGCCAGGCGGTGGGCGGGCTGGCCGGCGGCGGCAGCGGCGGCGGCGCCAGCGCTGCAATCACTGGTGCAGGGCCTGCGGGTGATGCTGTCTCTGCTGCCCTGGCCGCCGGCGGCACGGGGGCGGCCACCACCCTGCCAGGCCTGACTGGTCTGGGGCAGGCGCCTGCTGGGCAGCAGCAGCAGTGCTTCCGCTCCATTGCCGACGCCATTGCTGCCACACCATCGCTGTCCATTGTTCGATCCACGCTGAGCCTGTCCGGGGTGAGTGCTGGCATGGTAGCGCTTGCACCTGATGGTTCGCCGTAGCTGCACCGCAGTTCAACGCTAGCGATGAATGATGAGTGCAGCCTTGATGGCCGTCGCAGCAAGCTTCCAATCTCCCCTGCCCTGCCCTGCAGTGGAACCTGACCAACCCTGGGCTCAACATCACGCTTTTCCTGGTGTCAGGTTGATTTGGCCCGCGGAAGCACCGTATGTGATGCACTCATTTGAACAATTTCTTGACATGCCTCGCAAGATCAGTTGCAAAATGCAGCGGCAACCAGTCCAGCGCCTCTAACGTATCCCCGCCCCGCCCCCACCTATCCGCCCTGCAGACACCGCACAGCAGCAGGGCCTGGCGCAGCTTTTCGGGGCGGGGCAGGAGGAGTACCAAAAGGTGCTGCGCTGCGCTGCGCTGTGCCGTGCTGTGCTGTGCTGTGCTGTACCATGCTACCATGTGCCATGCAGGGCGGCACGCTGCTGCTGCCACCGTGTGTGTGACGCTGCTGAGTCTGGCACGTAAGCAAGAGCAGGGCCACACGTTGCAAGGTTGCGACCACTGGTCGCACTGCTGCCTGCCTGAACACTACTGCCTGCCAACTCCACCGCAGCTCATCAGAGAGGCAGCCCGCGACACGCGCCTGCTGCACGCTTTTATGCCATGCACCCCTACCACAATTCAAGCAAGTCCCCCCCTGGCCCCGAAACCCAACGCAGCTCATTGGAGAGGCGGCTCGGGACACGCGCCTGCTGCACGCTTCTGTAGCATACACAATGGTGGCTGGCGGCTATGGCGGCCTCACCGTCGACGAGCTGCGCCAGGTGGGAATGCGCCGGTGGCAGCAGCAGCAGCATGCAGGCTCCCGGCAGTTCCGCAGCCCCTACACATGCTGTGCACGATGTGCCGCGCGCGACTCACATGCTGCCCTGTCCTCTCTGCTGGCCATAGCCAGCCTGCGCATTGCGCTATCTGCCCTGCCTGCAGCTGGAGGGCGAGGAGCTGCCCACGGTGTTTGCGCCGCACATGCTGACCGTCGAAGCCGACCCGGATGTGAGCGCTGGCACCTGCACCGTTGCTCAGCCTGCATGCTACCGGCTAGCCTGCTGCCAGCAGTGCGGGCAAGCAGCTCAGCGCAATCGTCAGGGGCATCACTCATGCACTGCCCTGAGACCAATGCGTTGTCCTGCAACTGCTGCCTTGACCAGCGGAGCATACCTCACCTCATTTCCTTTTGCAGAACTCCGAAGGTGTGGCGCTCCTGCCCGAGTACGGCAACCTGACCGCTGTTGTGGGCCGTGAGATCCGCACCTGCGGCGGCAGCGGTGAGTGGCCGGTCCTGAACTGTGAACGGCGGGCCCATGGTGCAATGCTGCCGCTCTTGGCGACAGGCTGCAATTGATCAGAGCATGTGAATCATCCTTGGGGTGCCCTGACTGTGAATGCGTAGCTCAGCAAGCTGCTCAAGAGCAGAGCGCCTCCCCTCGTCCTCACCAGGTGGACCGCCGCCTGAGCGATGCTGAGCCTCCATTCTGCCCTTCCATCCTGCCTGCAGTGATCCACCAGGTGGACCGCAGCCTGAGCCCACGCACCCCGGTTGTGGATCAGTACGAGGCGGGGGCGCCCCTCAGCACCCTCAACCTCACGGGTGGGGCGGGGGCCTGGTGAACCACCTTTCACTTGTGTCACACATGTGGGCTGCAACTGCACAAGTTTGCCCACAACTGTCTGCTTGCGTCTGCTTAGGAAAGATCCGGATAACATCAGAGACCATTGCTGCCCGCCCAGCACACTTCGTATCCTCGCAAACACCCTGCTGCAGCCGGTTACGAAGACTATTCCCCAGCCGAGGCGCAAGCAGAGGTGGACGCAACCGCCCCCGCCGGCGCCGCCTCCGCACCGCCAACCGGCTTGACAGCTGGTGGCAGCGCCGCTGCTGGTGCCGGCGGGCTGGCCACTACTGGTGCAGCAGCGGCGGCGGCTGCAGCACCGGGAGCGCCGGGGTCGACCGTGTCTGTGCAGGCAGGGGAGGGCGCGCCCCCTGCTTCGGGCCTGTTCTCCAGCCAGGGAGGCGCCTTGGTACTGCCGACAGCAAACGGCACCCAGGCAGGCAGCGGCGTTGCCGCTCCCATCGCTCCTGCTGGCCCCCCTCCCGCTGGCCAGCCCGCTGCTGGTGCCCCCCCCGCCGGCCAGCCCCCTGGTGCCTCCTCGCCTGCGTCTCCACCCAGCAGCAGTGCCGCCGCTACAGCCCAGCACCTAGCTATAGCCGCACAGCTGGGTGCCAGCGGTGCCGCCCTGGTGCCCAGCGGCCCTGCAGGCAGCGCTGCTGGTAGCTCCCAGCTGCCGGCAGGCGCAAGCGCAGCCTCACTCACCGCCGGCGGCGCCTCAACCTCAGCAGGATTCCCCGCCAGCCTGGCCGCCTCTCCCGCCTCTCCCTCAGCTGCATCCACCGCCCTGGGCAGCACTCCCGCGCCGGCGCCCGCACAGCAGGCGCCGCCGCCGCCGCCGCCTTCGTCCCCGCCTGCGCCTGCTGGGCCAGGCACCGGCGCTTCTGCGGGTGGCTACTCCTCCACTGCATCAACCGGACCGGGGGACTGCCTGACGCTGAAGGGCCTGATCGAGAGTGAGTACAGCCCGTGCCGCAAGGGTCGTTTCGTGTTTGCAGCTGCCAGCTTGAAGGGAAAGGGTCAAGAGGCATTGCAAACCTGGCTGCAGAGTGTGCAAGTGGCAGCTCGTGCTCCTGAGCTGAGCTGGTGCAGCTAGCTTGGCGCATGCTCACTGAGCATACAACCCACCTGCCCTTACATTGCCATGTGCAGCGTCTCCCCAGTTCTTCTCCCGCGCCTCCCAGCTGCTGGGCCAGTTTGGCTGGGTAAGTGCAGGTTACTCTAGGCGTCGGTCAGTCTGCATGCAGTGGACCAATCAACGTGTGTCATGCCCAGCTACGATCAAGCTGCTACAACTGGTTCAACCTGCTGCTGCACTGTTTTCCAGCTGCCTGCTGCTGCACTTTTTTGCATCTATTCACACTCGGTGCCTGCAGCTGCCAGGATTGCAGGATGTGGTGCCGGCGGTGCAGAGCGGTGTCACCTTCCTCATCCCAGCCGACACCGCCTTCGATTCGTTCTTTGCGAAATTCGATCCAGCAACTGCACAGGCAAGCATTGCTGCGACGTGCTGTGCGAGGTTGTAGCGTGCTGCCCTGGGCTGTGCTGTGCTGTAGTGCGCTGTGCTGTGCTGTGGAGGTCAGCTTCTGCTTCCACCTCCCCAGCAGTCGCAGTCCGCTGCAGCGCGTTGGTGCGCGTCGGCTGTTGAGCATGCTGTGCGCTGCGCTGGGCAATGCTGTGCCACTCGAGCACCCCCCCCTTTGTCCCCGCCCCCAAGTGCCCTGCCGCAGGCGCTGCTGCTGAGCAAGCAGGCGCTCGAAGCGCTGGCCGCCGACCCGGTCATGATTACGCCTGAAGCCATGCGTGCACTGCATCACCACCTTGCGATGTCCTCCTGTGCCGCAGGTGCTGCTGCTGAACAAGCAGGCCCTGGAGGCGCTGGCGGCCTACCACATCGTGCCGGAAGCCATGCGCACAACACAGATGAGCGAGGGCCAGCAGCTGAAGACGCTGGCCAAGGATGCGCAGGTGGGCCGCTCGGCATTCACCCTTGCAGCTTGATGTTCTGTGGTGGTGCCCAGTGGGGCATTGCCAACTTGGCAGTGTGTCGAGGTGCAGCCGCTACCGCTGCAGATGCACCACTGCGCTATTGCCGCTGTGGCATCTGCCTGTGTCCCACCCAAGTCATGCTGCATTGCACATGCTCAGCGTGCAGTGCAGCCATGCCTTGAAGCTCTCAGCGTCTCCCACTTGAACTGTCCACCAGTGCGCAGGGCACCACGCTGATGCTGACCGTGCACCGCGGCAGCGCCGGCGGCATCGGCATCTCCTTGCAGGCGGTGGGCAGCACCGCGCGCCTGCTGGTTCCAGACGTGCCGATTTGTGGGGTGAGCAGCGCAAGAGTGCTGCCTTATGAGTTGCGTGATGTGGTGTGCATGCGGTGGGATGGAGGCAGTGTTGGCATGGCTACACCGAAATGCTGAGTTGATCCGGGCGTGCTGCCGCCACAGCTGCCGCTTGATGTCTTCCTATTTTTGTCGACCCGCTGACTTTATGTTCCGTGACTCGCTGCCATTTGCTGCAGGGCTACGCCCAAGTCATCGACCAGGTGCTGCTGCCGGTGGCCGTCAATGCTACCAACTCCGCACCAGGGGGCCCAGCTGGCCCGCCGCCGCCGCCCGGCAGTGCTGCCTCTGGCTGAAGGGGCAGAATGAACGGCAGCATGGCTGCACCAGGAACAAACCATACCATAAAAAACATAGACTCGACTCGACGATGCAACACCGGACATTGACCCCTTGCCCCTGCCACTCATTGTCTGCTTGTTTGACCTGCTTGCTTGCTTGCTTGTTCGTTAGGTGCTGCATGTTGGCCTCTCCTGCCTGCCTGCAGGCCCCGGGCTGCCTGCCGCATGGCAGTGTTGTTGCGTTGCATTGGCTTGGTAGCACTCATCTCACAATCAAAACATCAAATTCGGCAATCCACTTCAGCTTGGAAGCATGCATTGAATCAAAGGGTTCGTGTGACAACAATAACAACCAGGGGCCGATTTCACATGTGTTGTTGGTGCGCATGCCAACGGCTGTCATCATCTAGCCTGCAGCGGCTGTGCCAGCTGTGCGACTGGCACCTGCCTACCGCACGCTCTTGAGTGTCATGCGAGCCAGGGCCAGGAGAGTGACCATGAACACGGCTTCAAGGCTGTAGGGCGGAGCATGCACAGCTGCCTGGCTGCCCGCTGCGCCGCCCAGGACGCTTCCCACGGCCAGGCCCGCCGCCAGCCGCCAGTTGAGGTTGCCAAGCCTGCGGGCGGTGGGGAAGGTGATGGTAGCGTCGAGGGATCTGGTTGCCAGCTGGCCGGAGCAACAGCTGTGGAGGCAGCAACAGCAGCGGCACAAACAGCTGTTACGCAGCGGCCATCACGTTGCAGCAGCATGCCGAACCATGTGGTTGCCTGTGAGCTCCAAGCCCCCCACTTTGAGTGACCCACCGCTGGTGCTGTGCGACGGCAGCGGCCGTTGTGGGCACCATGGCAGCCAGGGTTGTGCCCAGTACAGTGGCCTGGCTGTAAGGCATGATCAGCGCAACCAGGGGAGTGGCTGCGGGCAGGAAAGCCAAGGGAAGGGGAGCAAAGTGGGTTCTCACAGATGCCTGGCTGCAGGGCATGATAAGGGCCACCAGGGGAGTGGCTGCATGGGGCAGAGAGGGAAGGGAAGGGGAGGAAAGTGGGCACTCACAGAATCCTGGCTGCACGGCATAATCAGTGCAACCAGCGTGGCTTCAGCAGGCAGGGCGGGAGAGGAGGAATGTTGCTACACGTTTGTTGCAGGGCCCGCGCATAGTGCATGCAGGCCTTGCACTCCTCGCCACCACACAACACAACCCAGCACCATACAAGCTGCAGCATGCGCGGCAGCAGCCCACCTGTGGTGCCGCCGCCCACTCCCAGCAGGCCTGACACAAAGCCGGACAGGCCGCCAGTGGCCACAAGGGCGGCTACCCTCAGCGGGGAGGGCATGCTGCCACGCAGCCGCTGCAGCTGCGCCTCCCAACTGCCTAGCTGGCTTCCGGCGTCGCTGTCGCCGCTGCCACTGCTGCTGCTGCTGGGTGCCTCAGCGGGGCTGCTGGCCGCCGCACTTACTGCCGCTGCATCACCTGCTGCATCCGCTGCTGCTGCGCCTGCCGCGTCCGCTGCGCCTGCTGCGCCCGCTGCCGCCAGCTGCTCCGCCCGTGAGGCAAACATGTATGCCTTCAGCGGCACTAGTGGGGCGGCAACCACCAAGAACCAGCCTAACAAGCGCTTGAGCGCGTTGCAGTTGAGGCGGGAGGTGAAGCGGGCTCCCAGGGGCGCCAGCAGCACCGCCGGCGGAGCGATGAGCAGGGAAGCAGGCAGGTCGATGCAGCCGTTGGCGGCAAATGTGGCGGTTGAGATGCATGCGGTGGTGAGGACGGCCACGAGAGAGGTGCCGGACAGGATCCTGCGGCCGGCAGGGGCAGGGGGCGGGGGTTGGCTGGATGGGTGGATGAGGCGGGCAGCAGAGCGGCAGCGAGGGGGATGGGGGTGCACAGGAGACGGGGTGGTGCCGGCACAAAGGTGGGCACTACAGCCACCGGCACACACCTCAGCCCGCCTCTCCGCATAGCATGCAGCAATCATTCCAATGATTTGCGCCCGTGCTCTCACCGCTGGGGAATAGAAGGGCAGGCTTTGGAGACGAGCGGCACAATCACCGCTGCTCCGCCCGAGCCAGCCACGCTGCCCACTACACCCGCCATGCCGCCGACGGGGAGGGACAGCAGCGGTTGCGCCGCCTTTATCAAGTCAGCTGCCACCTGCTCTGCTGCGGGCGACTCAGCGGCAGCTGCAGATGAGGCCGCTCGCCGCAGCTGCCGCCATCGGGCTGCGGGCGGCAGCTGCTTGCTGGCGGCGGCGGCAGCGGCGGCAGCAAGGCTGCGAACGCCGGCAGTGCTTGCCGACGGCCCAATCGCTCGTGCTGCTCCTGCGCTGCATGACGCCAGCGCGGTCTGGGCCGTCGCTGCAGGGTTCGCGAAAGCCCGAAGCACCGCCAGCGTCTGGCGCCTCAACATCGTTGCAGGACGTGTGTGAAAGCTGAATACTCAGTAGTTCTAAACAGAAGGCTCAGTAGCCGATCATCGCAAGTTGAGTCATTGGCAGCGCCGCTGGGAGGAGCAGGAGCGGCGGCAGTGCTTTCCCGATCAGCCACTCGTCACCCTGCTGCATTGTCAGAAAGATGCTACACAACACACCAGGGCAGATATGCATGCGTTCAAACACTTCACATCACCAGCAGCGCAGGAAAACTGCGAGCACAGGGCAGCTGAGCAGGTTCAGCCATGCCTCAGCTGGCGCACAACTCCCGCTCGCTGGCTTGCATCATTTCAAGCCGCACAGCTGCATTGTCTCGCTGCCCGGCAGCCTCCAACTGCGAACTACAGTTGGCAGACACCGACCACCGATTGCCGCTCAGAAGATGCGCACCTGCAGGGAAATTGGAAGCCGCAGCGGCAGGACGGCACTCAGGGAGCATTGGCAGCAGCGGTTGCCAGAGGCCCATCACATGCATGCATCGCCTGCTGCACTAATGCATGCACATGCCCTGCAGCCATGCGGGCTGTGCAGCCAAAGGCTGTGTCGCCACCCCACGCAAAGCTGAAACGGCGAGTCAAACCCTCCCTTGCCGGCAGCTGCTCACATTGGGGCGCTCCTCCTGCAGCAGGTACCAGGGGCAGAAGTTGATATCAACATCGATGCCGGGAAAGCAGGACGCCACGCCGGGTGGCAGGCAGCTCGCGACATGGCCATCTATGCATGCGAGCCGATGAACGCACACCCTGCGCCAACAGTTGTATTGCGCATGCCATGTTTGCCTCACCCCAGGCTGCCTGCGGCCGGTCTGCAGGGAGCGGAAGATGGCCTCCTCGTCTGCAGGACAGCAGGTTGGACAGCGTGAAAAATGTCAGCAGGTGCTTCGGCTGCTTTGATATTGCCGCATCCATGGGCAACCCATAGGCGGGGCTGCAGTGCCAGTCGGTTTCACGTATGGTGTGCAGTACAGGGTGGCAGGGAGGGTGCCCTGCTGTGCGCGTCGTTGGCAAGCAGCCGTGTGCCATGCAGCTGGCCAGGCATGGGCCGGGCCATGGCCAGTGTGCCACTCGGCTGGCGCCCGTACCACCCATCTTCAGCACCACAAATGCGGGTGCATCACATCACTCACATCCCTTGGCGCGCTGCTTTGCCTCTTCAGTCTCAGGCACGCCCTGCATGGGATGGGCATGCGGCTCAAAGCGGTTCAGGTGAGGCATGCAGCAGGCTCGACAGGAGTCGCGCAGCAGGTTTCTTGTGAAAGGTGAGGGACTTTGTAGGCTCAAGCTGAGGCATGCAGGAGGTACAAGGCGAGGCCTGCGCAGTGGAAGGAGGCTGCGGCTGCTGCAGGTCGGCCTGTCCAAGCCTTCTGGCCAAGCCGTGTGCCTCCCCAAGCCTTGTGCACCCCAGTCCAGCGCACCTCCTGGCGGTAAGTCTTGCCCGGCATGACCTGCAGGCAGGGATGGGCTTGCATGAGACATACTGGCAACGTCAAACGCTGCATGCCCTACCAGCATGCGATGGGTGGCTGATCAGGTGCAGCGTTGCGCAGGCATGACGGAGATTCTTCAGCGGCGGCATCAGCGGGCACGGCAGGCCGGCACTGCCGCCCTCTGGAGGCCCCCCCGCGCCTCTGGGTTGGTCCACAGGTGGCGGAAGCCCGAGTAGATGCCCACACTGCTGGCAACGGCCACCACCGCAATCAGCGGGTAGCTGCAAAGGGTGGGGAGGGGCGCACATGTGCACAGCGTTGGGCAGAGGGCGCCCGCTCAACACCCGCGCCGCCGACGAGGTCGCCGCCACGGGCCCTGCGGCTGGCCACCCAAGCGCCAGCGCGCTGCTCGGCACAACCCTCGCTCCACGCTCACACTTCGGGCTTCACCCAGCTCCAGCGGCCGCCGGCCATCGTGCCAAGTCTGCTGGGCGCGCGTCCAAGGCCTCGGGACTCCGATCGGGCTGGTGTGAGGGCGATGCAGAGGGAGCTGGAGCGCGCAGGGCAGCAGAGGGGGCGGCAGGGGGTGGCACAGCCCGTCACGCCGCCGCCGCTTCATGCGCGGCGGCTCCCACATGCCCAGGCGGGTGCTGCCGAGGGGTTGATCGGCTTTCAGCAACTCCCTACGACCTGGCCAAGCAGCTGGTCTCTCAGGCAGTGGTGCAGAAAACCCTGCTCGCTCGGAATGGCTGCGGGACGCGAGGCCATGGCCAAGCTGTGCAGCCCTCCTGATCCAGTGGAGGCCGCGACCCTGCTCAGCCTGCCGGACGACTGTTTGGCCGCCCTGCTGAAGCACCTCTCGCAGAAGCAGCGGTGCGCCGCTGCGCGTTCTGAGTGCTCAAGGCAGTGGAACAGAGTGTGGGGACGCCGGGGGAGCGCCGAACATCGCTGCCGCCTGTTCCCGCCTGCCGCCGCCACTCCGCCGCCGCCTGCTCACACCCCGCCCTTCCGCTCTCCCTCCACAGTGCCGCCGCCGCGCTGGTGTGCCGCCGCCTGCGCGGCGTGTGCCAGAGCGCGGCGGCGCTGTGGGAGTCTGTGGAGCTGCAGCTGTCGCTCTCCGACCCGCGGGCGCTGGAGCGCACAGGTGAGCTGCCGCAGCGCAGCACCCATCGCCGCTTGGAATGCACCTGGCTGCATGGCGGCTCCTGTTTGCTACAGCTCCGACTTATGCGGGCCGTTGCGCTGGGGCAGGAGTGGCACCCAGTACCACTCCGCTGCACCACCCCACCGCAGAGGGCTTCCTGGCCTTCCTCATTCCGCGCGCCGCCGCCGTGCACAAATTGGCCATCGCGGCTGAGCGCGGCGGCAGCGCAGCAGCAGCGGCCGCTGCCGCAGAGTCGAGCAGCAGCGGCCCGCTGCCGCACCTGACCGCCGCCCACCTGTCGCTGGTGTTCAGCAACCTGGTGTCGGCGCTCACATTGATGGGTGCGTGGGCAGTCTGTTTTTCGTTTGCATAGTAGGCAGCACGTCGCGGACTGTGTCTTGTTGCAGCTGCGTGGCTGCCTGCACCCGCTCGCTGGACCTCCAACAGTAAGAGTAGCCCCAAGCCAGCACCATTCATTGACTTCTTGCAAATGCGCCCTCCACCTTGCAGGCGCCTCGCTCAAGCACCTGTGCATCGACTGGCCGGACGACCTGCAGCTGAGCCAGTGGCTGGGCACGCTGGTGGCACTGGAGGTGGGTGGCATTTTTTGTTCAATGCCGCTTTAGTTTTTTTTCCAGCAGCTGAAAGAGGCTGGACATTTTCTTGCGCTGAAGTCTGTAAGCTTTCTGGCAGGTGCACTGGGTTCAAACCGCGAGTGTGCGGAGTTGCTGCTGCTGGCCGGTAATGCTGTGGGCTTGTGGCAGATGCATCGGGGTTGGGCGGGGAGTGAGCGGAATTCCTGCCGCTGGCCAGTGATGCTGACGCTTGTGGCGCCCGCCGCGACACACATGCCCTGCTGGCCCCCACCCAAACCTGCCTGCAGAGCGGCAGCTTCACTGCTCCACGCATCACTGTGCGGCCGGGCCTGGGCAGCCTGCCGCGCCTCAAGGTGGGGGCTGAGGCCGCGTGCTGCAGTTTGCAGCGTGAGAAAATGTGCGCGCGCGGGCGTGCGTGAGGAAATGTGCATTCCAGATGCTCATGTCGGTTGCGCAGGGCTGGACAGCGCCAACTGTGCCCTACATCTCCCACCCGACAGGACCTGCGCTTCCGCTCCACAAAGAAGCCGCTGGCATTTGCCAGCTCGCACGGCAGCCCCGGCCGGCACGGCCACAGCTCAGCAGCTGCGGCGGGCGCACTGGGCGTGCCGCTGCTGCCGCCGCACCTGCTGAAGCTGCGGCTGGAGGGCTGCCACCTGACCGAGGTGGGTGTGAGGAGTGGTTGCAAGTGGGGATGAGTGGTTGAAGGCCGGCACCTAGGGTGCTGCCTTGTCCAATTGGCTAATTAGCTGCGTCCGGAGAGCTGGCACCTGACTGAGGTGGGTGGGGAGTTGTTGCAGGTGGGGAGGCAAGCCATGATTGCATGCTTGCGGTTGTTTGCTGGCAAGCATGCAGGGCATGTTTGTTTTCGCTTCCAACTGTTGGATTGCCACTCCTGTCGACGCAGCTGCCGGCCTCCCTGGGGCGCCTGACCTGCCTGGAGGACTTGGTGCTGAGCGACAACAACCTGCAGGCGGCGCGCCTGTCGGTGAGTGAAGGGCCAGCGCTCGGTGTTCTTTGGGCACTCCTGCAGGGCCATGCGGCAGCAGGCCCTCACGTGCCTGCACAGCGCCGCCTTTCCAACCCTTCCAACAACCGTCTCATGCACTCGGTGCGCTGCCACTTGTCCTGCCGCAGGTGCTGTCCCGCCTGGCCAGCCTGCAGTCGCTCACGCTCATGGGCTGCTCCATGAGCTCGCTGCCGCCAGCGCTTTCTGCTCTGACCAACCTGCGAGTGCTGTACCTGGGTGCGCATGGGGCCCGACAGCTGATTCCGTGGTTTCGTGTGCCTGCTGTCAGGCTGCTAGGCTGCTGCTGCATGAAGCAAGGCTCATGAGTAGTTGTCAGCAGCCGCTTCCTTCTCATCCGGTCCTTGCCGCATCCGCTGCCGCAGACATGGGCATCCAAGCGCCGGCGGGCCCAGAATGTTCACTTTCTGTACAAGCGCCATGTGAACATTGTGCCCCTCCATCTCTACCCAACACGTTGCCGCAGACATGGGCATCCAGGCGCCGGCGGGCCCCGACGCGCCGCCCATGCACCGCCAGTGCGACCTGCTGCTAGGGCCCCTGGAGCGGCTGGCAATACTGTCGATGGGCGCCTGCCACCTGCAGGTGCGGGGGTGGCGGAGGGACAGGTTGGCAAGAGGAGGTTTGGGGTTTCAAAATGCAGAAAATCTGCCGATAGCAGCAGCAGAGCAGCGTGCAGTACAATGCTGCCTGCACAAGCTACATCATCTCCTACCGTGTAGCACCGTAGGTCAGGACCGTTCCTGCCTCGCTTTGCTCTGTGTGCCCGCAGGCCTTCCCTTCTGAACTGGTGGCTCATACTGGTGAGCTGCTGGACTAGAAACGCATGTGCATGGCAAGCCAGCCGGCTTTCTGCCCCACGGCAACTGCTGCTGCACGCTGTGCTGCTGTATCCCATCTGACGCCGTCTCCCCTGCCCTGCACCCCAACCCATTACTCCGTTCTTCAGCTCTGCGCGCTCTCTACCTAGGTGGGTTCTGCGCTTTTGCAAGCAGCTTGTATGCGTATATGCAGTGCTGTTTGTGCTTGTCGATGCTGCCCAGCTGCCCAGCGCCCCTTGGAGGCTGCCATGCGGCCATGCGACAGCGCGCAGGGCGTTTTCTGCCCACCTTAAAGCAAGCTGCTGTCCGTCTGTTGAGCCATGCTACTGGCATTCAGTTCGCTTGCCTGGCTCGTGGGATGCCCGCCAGACCCGACCTTGCCCCCTAGCTCATCTGTCCTGCCCCAGATGACAACTCGCTGACCTCGCTGCCGGTAGGACCCTACCTGGAGCAGCTGCGGGTGCTGGGCATCGACTGGCGGGTGCTGTTCAAGTGAGCGGTGCTGCTGGGCTTGCTGCTTGGGGATGCTGCATTGGGTCGCCACTGTTCGCCGAATGTTTGATCAGCCTGGGCATGCTGCAGATTGGTGGGCATGCATCTTATTATAGCGCTCATTCGACGCTGGGGTAAGCTTGGGTTAAGGTTAACCTGCTCACTTTGTAATCCATCCCTTGCTCCCTCCCAGCTCCCACGGCGTGCTGCGGCATGCGCCCCACCTCAGCAAGCTCTGCCTCATGTCCATGGGCAAGCTGGAACTTGAAGCAGGTAGGGGGAAGGACGTTTTTAGTTGCAGGGCATGCTGGAGCAATGAGCTGAGGGCGGTGCTGTGCAGTGCAGAGTTGTGCCGCACGTCCATGGGCAAGCTGGTGCTGGAAGCGGGTGCGAGTGAAGCTGTGTTGGGTTGCAGATGAGGCTTGAGCAATGTTGATCACGCCCCACACCATGCGCCTGTACTCTTGCAGCGGTGATCACCTGCGGATGTGCCCGACCGTTTAATCTCTCCACTTCCTTGCAGCCATGAGCAGTGAAGCGGATGTGGCGGCGGTGGTGGCCTCCCTCACCCTCCACCCCTCGCTGCGCCAGGTGCTGCTGCCTTCGCTGGACGGGCACCGCAGGTGGGTCGGTGCGCAGAATACAGGCTGTTGCTGCTTGTGGATTTTGTGCACCAGCGGGTGCTGCAGCAGGTGCTGCCGCGTTCCTCTAGCTGCACCGCCCAGGTGGGTGAATGTTGCTGATTTGTGCGCCGTGAGGGGCAGTGAGGTGAGAGGCCTGTCTTTGTTGCATGCGCCAGCTGCTGCATGCACAGGCCAGTGAGCTGAGGCAGTGTGCTGGCCGGCAACCCGACCCTGCTCTGTCCCTCTTCCTGCTGCAGCCAGCTGTACATCGCCGCCCTCAACGTGCTGATAGGCATCTCGCGCGCCCAACACCTCGAGGTGCGTTCTCTGGGCTGCCTCTGTAGGGTAGTAAATGTGATTTGCTGCCCATGTTTGCGTGCTGTGCATGCCCTGCCTGCTCCCCTGCCGGGGTCGCTGCTGCTGCTGGAATGCCGCCTATGCTGCTGCGTGCATGTCAGGAGGGCTGCTGCTGCGGTGCAGGCAGCCAGCAAGGCAATGATGCAAGCAGGAGTGGGCGGTTGAATGCTTGCATGTTACTGCCACCCTTTTGCGTGTGCAGGTGCGGGCGTGCAGCTACAACAACATCGGCAATGAGTGGCTGGACTGGCTGCACACCAACGGCTGGTAGGCCAAAACGTTAGTCATGATAGCAGCACACCCAGCTTTGCAGCTGTTTGACTGAATCAAAGCGACCTCAAGGCGCAGCAGCGGGCGCATTCGCCTGCCGCCGCAGCAACCCAGTCCCATTGCTTGCTGGGCATTTTATTCCACCCTATGGCACTGCCCTGTGCTCACTGGCTTCCCAACTGTAGTCTGCTTTGGTGGCATGTTGAGGAGCGTCTGTTTACATGTGAAATATATGGAGGATGCTGAGGTCCGCCCAACGCTAAACATGCAGTTGATATACAGGGATGGGCTAGCCTGAGGTTTTGTGGGCAATTAGTCAATGTGGACAGGGTGGGTAGCGAAATGAAAGCCGTCCGCCATGCGGCGGCGCTCAACGAGCAGCGAGGGGCGGCGGTGTGCCAGTGCCAGCAACAAGTCCAGCAGCTCAGCACGAATGTATGTCCAGCAAACAAGAGTGAGGCGGCGGAGGGGTGCGTGGGTGCACAGCCAGCTGCACAGCGCGTGCCAGCGAGGCCGGGGCTCACCAACCGGCGGTGCAGCGGGCATGCACTGCAGGCGCAGAATGCTAAGCGACTGCAGGCGGGTGGCAGCCGGCAGGACATCCAAGCTGCCAAACAGCACATCGTAACTCAGCGCCAGGTGCGTCAGGTTGGCCATCCATGCGCCGGCTGGCAGGCCACGCAGCACAGTTTGAGTGGCCGGCGGCGGCGTGCCCTCGAGCGCTGGCCCCGCGGTGGTGCTCTTGCCATTAGTAATCAGCAGGCGCTGCAGCCGGCTCAGCTGCTGCAAGCCGGCGGTTGGCGAGACGGCGTGGGCGGCTTGCAGCCCCAGCGCCGTTAGGTTGGTGAGCGCGGAAACGGCGGCGATGTCCAGCACACCCCAGGGCGTAGAGGCCAAGTGCAGGTGGCTCAGCTGCCCGCCCAGCGCCGCAAGCTCTCCAGGCACGCAGTCGATTGCTCCCTGCAGCAGCAGGCCGCTGACTGATGGCGCCAGCCGTGTCAGCACGTTCAGGCTGCCAGCCAGGTTGCCCGCTTGCACCCGGCTCAGGGACAGCTGCTGCAGCCTCTGCAGGGCGGTGACCTGCCATGCAGTGGGGAGGCAGCGTGCAATGTAGATGGGTCAGCCTGGCTGAGCGGCAGTCTGGATGAGCGGCAGTTTGAGCAGCACTGAAAAGTGTGCAGCACGAAGCTGCTCGAACGCCGCAGCAGGCGGGGGCGCCTGCTGAACAGCACGCACATGCTCAACCAGCCAGTTATTGCTGACACCGAGTCAGCTCTCACCGCCGCAACGCACCTGCTCTGGAAGGCTGGAGGTGCCGCGGCATGCCCAGCGCAGATAGGTGAGCCCGCGCGGCAGCCACGGGCGCTTGTGGCTGTCCGGCGGGCCGTCAATGGTTGAGCCTGCCAGCGCCAGCGTCTGCATGGCCGTCATGCTAACCAGGCTGATGGGAATGTGCACCGTGTCTGCGCACGCATCCAGGCTCGACAGGTGCGTGAGGCCGCACAGCCAGCTGCTGAGCACGAGGCGCGGCTGCTGCTGCCCCTCCAGCCGAATGCTCATCTGGCGCAGCGCCGCGCCGCAGCTGGCGGCCGCCGCAGCCAGCAGCTGCAAGGGCTCTGAGGCGTCTCCAGTCAGGTCGCCGATGGTCAGGCTGAGCTCCTCCACGTGTGCTGCATGCCGCGCCAGCCACAGCAGCAGGCTGCGCAGGCGCGGCAGCGCCTCAGCGCAGCTGGCCCGCCCCAAAGCCACCCTGCTGACCAGGCTGGGCGCGCCGCACAGCTCGCGCCACCGCTTGCACACGGGGGGCACAAGCTCCAGCCTGCGGGTGGTGGGCGGTGCAGGTAAAAAAGTAGGGGCGCCCAACCAGGTGCGGCGGCAGTGCGGCGGCGCCGGCGGGGGGCATCGGTACTGCGGGTTCTCGTCGGGCGGTTGTGGGCGCTCGATGCTCACCTCTCGTGCAAGCTGAGCTGCCCAAAGACAGCGATCAGCGCCGAGTCGGGCAGGGGCGGCAGGGCGACTCGCCGCCCTTCCGAGGGCGCCGAGATGGACCGCGAGATGGTGCGGGCTGTCATCTGGACAGGTTGGTCGTAGCAGTTGGCGTGCACCGACCGGGTTCAGGCGCGCAAGCTGAATCCTGCGGCGCCGCCGCCGCAGCGCGGGCCAGCGCGCTCCACCCATACAACGCTTTGGCGCCCAGGACCATTAGCGACTCTGCAGTTACTACGGTTAAATGAGCACTAATCTACTTGTAAAAACAGTTGGTCTCACATGGTAAATGTCGAAGGAAGAAATCCATGCGCGCTGCGCTGGCGCTCAACAAGCAGCGAGGGGCGGCGGTGGGCCAGCACAAGCACCATTTCCAGCACTTCGACATAAACACTGCCGAAGCAGACCAGGGTGAGGCGGCGGAGGGGTGCGTGGGTGCACAGCCAGTCGCACAACGCATCCCAGTGCGGATGAGGCTCTCCAACAGGCGGTGCAGCGGGCATGCACTGCAGGCGCAGAATGCTAAGCGACTGCAGGCGGGTGGCAGCCGGCAGCACGGACAGGCTGCCAAAGAGCACATCGTAACTCAATGCCAGGTGCGTCAGGTTGGACATCCAGCCGCCAGCTGGCAGGCTGCGCAGCACAGGCTGGGCAGGAGGGGGGACAGTTTGGACTGACTTGCAGCTGCCGTTGCAGACGCCCAGCATTCGCAGCCGGCTCAGCAGCTGCAGGCCGGGAGCAGAACTGAAAGAATGCCTTGCGTGCAGAGTGAGGCACGTGAGGTTGGTGAGCCCAGAAATGGCGCCAGTCTCAACAGCATGCAGGGCATTCGATTCCAGCCGCAGTGTGCCCAGCTGCCCGGCGAGCGCCGTCAGCTGCGCTGGCACAGCTGCCAGATGGCCGTTGAGGAGGAGGCTGTGAACAGACGGCGCCAGGCGCTCCACAATGCCCATGCTGTCAGATATCGCAGCGGCAGGCAACGCGTACAGCGTTAAGTGTTGCAGCTGCTGCAGGGTCGTGACCTGCAGGGCAGTCAGTGAGAGCATGGTTTGATGGCCAGTGCAGCAGTTTAAAATCAGCCATGTCAGCGGCGGACATGTTGGCTGTAACACATGCACTGGCTGCCGGCTGGACCATCTGGGCCTCACCAGCTCATAAACGGGGCCGCTGCCCCAAGCTAAGGCGGTGAGGCCGGTCGGCAGCCAGCTGCCAGGTGGGTGCTCAATGCCGGCTTGGCCTATCAGACCCAATGTCCTCAAGCTGGTCAGGCTGGTCAGGCTGACGGCCGCATGCACATACTGTGCACTCGCATTGAGGCTGGTGAGGCCCTTCAGGCCGCAGAGCCAACTGCTGAGCACGAGCCGCAGCTGCTGCTGCTGCCCCTCCAGGGCAATCGTGAGCTGCTGCAGCCGATGGCCGCAGCAGACTGCGCTCGCTGCAATGAGCTGCGACACCTCGGTTACGTGCTCAGCAACATTCCAGACGACAATCTTCAGCTCGTGCACGTGCCCTGCATGCTGCGGCAGCCACAGCTGCAGGCTCCGCATGCGCTGCACCGCATCGCCGCCGCTGGCCTTGGGCAGCGTCACACTGCTGACCAGGCTGGGCTCGCTGCACAGCTCGCGCCACTTCTTGCACACCAGCGCCAGGCGCTGCAGCCTGCAGGTGATCAAAGGTGGAGAGTCGAAGGTACGGGGGCCTCACGGGAGTGCGGCGGCGGCGCCGGCGGCAGGGGGATGAACACAGCTGTGGATCCGGGCGATGGCGCGCGCTATAGGCTCACCTGTCAGCCACGCTCAGGTTGCTGAAGATGTTCACGAGAACAGCGTCGGGAAGGGCCGAGACGGTCGCGCCAACTCGCCCACCGGGCACTGAAGAGCTGGACATGGCGCTGGCAACGATCTTTGCGGACTTGGCGGTGCAGGGAGCCCGCCTGCTGCCCCCTCCGTGAGGCTTTGAGATGCCGCCGCCGCCCCAGCAGGGCACAGCACTCGAGTAGCACTCGTGCCTGCCGTCGCGACGCGTCGAGACAGCGCCAAGCCAGGGAGGGCCTTGTTATTGGTTCGGTCATGATTCCCAGCGACTGGCCACATCATCACAGAGGCCTGCACGCTCTGCAGAGGGCGACAAGGCTCGGCGCGCCTTCGCGCATTGGCCTTTACAGCGTAAGGCCCGAGCAGCACTGTGACGCCCTTTCTTTACAGCGTGTGCCTGGCGAAAGGACATTTATTGCACCTGCTCTGGACTCATTGAACCAAACCCAAGCCCTGGTGGCTGCTGTTCAATTGGAGTTGCAGACAGCGCTTGCGGCACTGCTGCCGCCAGGCGGTGGGGCGGTGAGCTGGCGGAGGGTTCGCCAGCCCTGATCGGGCGTCCTAGCACTTGACGGGTCCTCAGCAAGCAAAATTACACTCGCACCGGCGCCTTTCACGCTCCCAGGTGCGCCTGCGTTCTCGAGTGCAGGCGCTGCGGGTCCGCGCGGCTTGGCGGCCAGCCCAGCGAACACAACGCATCTCTATCTCCGCACCCCGCCGCCCCCTTGCCCCGCAGCGCTTGCTCTTCCCCCGCCGCCGCCGCCTGCCGCCGCCGCCACCACCGCTGCCACTGCTCGCCGCCAGCTACGCTCATAGTCCCTGCTCCAGCCCGCCGCCCGCCGGCCGGCCATGACGGCCATGGAGGTGCCGGGTGGCGCGGTGCGCTCGCGCTACGGCGTCATCTGCCTCACGCCCGGCCACAAAAAGGTGGCGCTGGTGCGGCTAGCCGACACCGGAGCCTGGCAGTTCCCCTCGCTGCTGCCCTCTCGTGAGGGTGCTTTGGAGCTTGAGGAGCAGTTGGAGACCGCTCTGGATGTGGCGCAGGAGCAGCTGGGGCTGGACATCACTGCCTGCCTCTGCTCGCAGCCCGTCATACACGTGAGCGCTGGGCAGAAGAGGGGGAGTTGTCCTGTTGGCATGGCCTGCTGCGGTGTGCGTTTGGTGTGTGCTACATGTCAACTGCTCCGCCTTGCTGCTTGCCTGCTAGGGGATTGCGGCATACTTGCCGCTCCGAGGCATCATGTGATGTGTCGGAAATGGATGAAAAGCTGGAATGTCCCCTCTGCCTGCACTTTTTGCCTGCTGCAGGCGCTGGGCCCGGAGCCGAGGGCTAGCACCAAGTTCTTCATGGCTTTCAATGTGCCAGAGGTGAGGCGCTCAGGCTGTTGTGCTTGTCAGCGATGTGGATGGCATGCCAGCTGCCCCCTGCATCTGCCTGCAGCAGCTGCAGGTGCCGATGCACTGCAGCTTGCCAGCATATTATGGTGGGCTGCCCCACTGCACAACGGGCACGTTCCGGCCGCCTCTGCTGATGGCTGAAAGGGACGTGTCCCACCCAAGCTTCGGCTTGTTTGACCCCGCCCCGCCCCGCTCCATGTTTGGCCCGTTGACCTGTCCCGCCCACCCTGCCTATGCACAGGTGCCGCTGGTGCCCGCTGAGGGGGCTCTGGGGGCGCAGGGTGCAGAGGCGGCTTCCTGGGAAGACCTGCAGGTGGGAGGGGGCTTGGCTTTGTGCAGCATTGTTTGGTGCCCCAGTGTTGTGCAGTGTCTGTGCGACAGATTGATGGCCCAACTGGCTAGCATAGCCTGGCAGCTTGAAATGCTCAGCCGCTGCTTCCTAGCTACCTGCCATGCTCGCCCATGGTTGCAGGCGCTGCTTGAGGAGACGGCGGATCAGCCGGTGGCGGGCAACCAGCTGGTGGCGGTGCTGCGCCAGCTGCAGGGCATGATGAAGCGGTGCGCTGTGCTGTGCTGTGATCTGCTGTGCTGTGCTGTGCTGTGCTGTGCTGTGCTGCATTGGTGCCTTGATGTGCTGTGCTGTGCTGTGTTGAGCCAGGGCAGTGGGTTCAGCTGTTGCGGCGCAAGCCGCTCAGCAGCACCGCTGCCAGTGCGTGTAGGCAGCACTTCCCCTTCAATTGCTGGTTTGCTGGAGTACTGCAATGACTCTTGCTTGTTTCTCCCTGCCCTCAGGCGGCTTGAGATGGTGCTGCCCACAGGCGATGGCTGCCTATCACGGCCCTGCTCACTGCTGCCTTTACTGCTCCCTGCCCACAGGCGGTTTGAGATGGTCATGCCTGCGGACGATGGCTACCAAGAGGTGGCCTCCCTGCTGTCCTGGCACGAGGCTGAAGCGGCAGACAAGTGGCGGGGCCTGCCCCCAAAGGAGTTCCTGGAAGCGCACTGCAAGGCGCACACGGTGCGCTGCTGCACGTGTCTGGCTGTGCTGCGCTGTGGGCGGCTGTGGGTGCACATGGGTTGGGCTGCACGTGTCTGGCTGTGTGCAGAAGGCTGGGGCTGCAATGCGTGTGGCTGTGTGGCAGGCTGTTGTTGGGAGGCTGCGCTGCACAGATCAGCAGGGGCGGCGGCTTGCATGCGGTCGGCTGCCGACGGCACCACACCGCAAGAGCAATCGCTGCCAACCTCACCCCACCCTCCCTCCCAATGCCCACCTCACTGCAGCTGCCCGCCCCCTGCTTCAACGTCTTTGAGCGCGACCGAACGGCGACGCGCACCCACTTCTGCGCCACCTGCATGCTGCCGCACCTGGGGCTGCAGCTGACGCCAGACGCGGTCTACACATCTCCAGGTAGTGAGGGGGTTTCCTTTTGCATTGCGAATGTTTGTTCGCACTCATCTCGTTAGGAGGCTACAGCACACACAGCACCGCCTTAAAATGCATGTGCTGCCCGTGCTGCCTGCAGTGGATGCGATGCAGAACAGCGCCGCCCTGGCGGCGCTATACCTTGAAGGCGCGCTGCCGGCCGACTGCCCGCTCGTCACCTTCGCGCCTGCGGGGGAGATGGCACAGGTGGGGCTATGTTCACACCAGTGGGTGGGGCGATGGCTGAGCTGTGCATCAGTCTGACTGATCCGCATTGTCCTAGCCTCTCAATCTACAGGTGCCGCACGCGTTCATCACGGAGCGCGAGGCGCGGCTGGACGCCCGGGCCAAGCAGGACGAGACGGACCGGCACACGCAGGAGCTGGAGCGGCGGGTGCGCCGTCGCTGCAACAACTGCTTGCACTCCCCGATCTGCGTCCGTTGCCTTGGGTTTTGTTGCCGGTGAGTGCAACACTCTCCCCCATGGACAACCCTTTGCCGCCCAACCTTTGGGCTCCTATTTACCACTCGCCCTCCACAGGTGCTAGAGGAACAAGCAGCACTGGAGCGGCGGATGGACGAGCTGCGGAGGCAGCAGGCAGTGCTGGCTTCGGGGCGGGGCATCCCAGGCCTGGGGCCCAACGCAGTGCCCACCGCGCCGCCAGGTGAACAGCAGTGGGCACCCGAGTGTATTTTTGGCAAAGTGGCAGGGCTGGGTCCCTAGCGGCAGGGCTGCCAACAGCGCAGCCATTGCAGGCGGGAAAGTGCAGCTGAGTGCAGTGCCACCGGGCAGGAGCTGCCAAGCTGCACTAACAACACCTTCACTTCCCTTCTGTGCCTGCCACCTGCAGCCAAGCGGCCGCGGCCCGACAAGCAGCCGCTGACGGTGGCGCAGGCGCTGGGGCAGATTCCCGCTGACAAGAACCCACTCATGGTGAGACGGCTGGCTTGATGTTTGGGGTCGCGATCGCACATCAGTTTCAAACGTGGCGCAACCCGCTTGGCCAGATTCCCGCCGGGAAGGAAACGGTCAAGGTGAGAGGGTGGGCAATCCACATGCTGGCGTCTGTTGCGATCGAACCAAGCTGTGTGGCCCACACTCTGCCTGGAGCGCCTCCCTTTGTACTTCAGGCGCTGAAAGAGTTGTGCGACAAGTGCCGGTTCGCCATGCCCGACTACTTTGAGAGCGAGGGGCCAGCCGGCACGACTGTGGCCATCAGCCTGCCGCAGGTGAGCTGTTAGGGGTGCTGTTTGCGTGCCGTTGACGGCTTTTGCCAGCAGTTGCTGCCACTGCTGCGGCTGTTCTGCTTTTGCATATGCTCTGGGAGTGATTCTAGCTGCTGTGCGTGGCACGCCGGCTGTGTATGCATGCACGGTGTGCAGGCAGCAGTCAACCATGCAGACAGTGTGTGCGTAATGCCTGCCCACCTGGTGCCACCTCACCCCTGCCCCTCCTCCCCCTCCCTGTGATGCGCAGGCAAGCGTGCAGCGGGTGTCTGGGCCGCCGCACGCCGACAAGCGGCAAGCCAAGACTCTGGCAGCGCAGGCGGTTGTGGCGCAGCTGCGGGAGCGATTTGGCGTGGCGCCGGCGCCCGCGGCTGGATAGTGGGACCGCTGTGCGTGCTGCCTCCTGATTCACATGTCTCAGCACTGGTTGACTGACTAGGTGTTGCACACGAAAATTGACTGCATTGTAATCACTAGTTCGTACACTGTGCTGCACGGCTGGAAATGAAACAAGGCTGACTGGACAAACAGCACAATCGAGCAAGAGATTTGAAGCAGCCAAGCAGGGGGGTAGCAAGCAGCCACGGGGACCAAGGGGCACCAAACAGGAGACGGAACGGAGCAGGTGCAAGCACAAAGGGTCTGCCGCGCGGGCAGCAGCAGGGCAGGCCTTGATTAGCAGCTGCCTGCTGCAACCCCGCCGACTGCGGCCAAACAGCGAGGAAACTGCCTGCCCAGCAAGGTTGACGCGCTTCCAGCCCGCTCACTCCTCTTGCACGAAGCGGTTTTTGCGCGCCCCCGTGAGCAGGCGGGCAAATATCTGGCAGTAGGCCTTCTGCTGCGTGAGGAAGCGGATGTACTGCAGGGGACATGAAGGAGGAGCGGGAGCAACAAAGTGAACATGTGGCAGTGAGCAGGCAAGCGGGGATGTGGCAGCAGGCCTTCTGCTGCGTGAGGAAGCGGATGTACTGCGCAGGCAAGGCAAAGAAGGGGTTGAAAGGAGAGCCATTTTAGCATGCATGGTTGTGAGAAGGCGGGTGATGTGCAGCAGCCCCTCTGCTGCGTGAGGAAGCAGATGCACTGCAGGGCGGATGGGAGGGGTTGGTACTCAGCAGGCCAGCGGGGTGGTAGCAGGCCTTATGCTGCGTGGGGAGGCAATGTACTGCGGGCAGGGCCAGAGAGGGCAGCAGGGAGGGGAGGGTGGCCACATATGACAGAGCTGCACGATTGGAAGAGCTGCCCCACACCCTCGTCCCAGGGCAGCAGCTGTGCAAACACCTTCTCATTTCAACATGAGGAACTGATCAGAACTGCGCCCACCTGGTGCCGCCCAGTGCCCTCGTCCCACGGCAGCAGCTGTGCAGGTAGTTCAACAGGAAGCCTGAACCAACTAACTAACTAGGTACCCACCTGGTGCCGCCCAATGCCCTCGTCCCACGGCAGCAGCTGCACGAACTCTTTTAACTAGATGGATAAATCAAAACTGTGCATGCACCCACCTGGTGCCGCCCAATGCCCTCGTCCCAGGGCAGCAGCGAGCGCGAGGCCTCGGGCACCGCCCGGATGCGCGGCACTAGGAACTGGGCCACCGTTTCGGGCTCCTCCGCTAGGCAGTTGACAAACCACCTGCGGGGCAGGGTGGGGTGAGCAAGCGGAACAAGAGGTGAGCGGCATCAGGAACTGAGCCACAAGTTTCAGGGTCTGCCGCTAGGCAGTTGACAAACCACCTGCATAATTTGGTGCGAGCGGAGAATTCAGTGATGTGCGCGGTATCAGGAACCAGGGCTGGGAACTCAAGGCACGATTTTGTCCCCCGGACCAACCAACCCAACCCCAGCAAGGCTGCTGCTCTGCTGCTGCTCATGTCCTGCTGCTCTTCTTGCGTTACAAACACCACCCAACAACTGCCAATTCATGATGCGCTGCCCCTCTTCACTTGGCCACCGGCGTGTTGGTGCCCGCCATGACATTCCTGCCAGGACCAACTCAAATCCAACCCAACAAGGCTGCTGCTCAGGTGCTGCTGCTCAGGTGCTGCTGCTCCTCTTGCACTACAGCCCGCCCTGCTCACTTGGCGACCGGCGTGTTGGTGCCCGCCATCAACAGATCGGTTGTGACCATGCCGGGGGACAGGTTGTGCACGCCAATCTTCTTCAGACCCTCGCTGCGCAGCTCCGACTGCAGGGGGTGTGCGGTGAGAAGCATTGGGAAGTAACAACAGCCTGTGCGCCTCACTCTACTTCAGGCCCTCCCTGCGCAGCTCCGACTGTGGTAGGAACGGTGGGAGGATATGCATGTGAGGGTGGTTGCGGCGAGAGTGGGTGAGCAAGCGAGCTGCCTTGATTGCTTGTGATCAACACAGAGCAGCGCGCGGTTCTGACCCACCATGCCCACCCTGATAATTGTCAGCAACTTGTGTGTGCCCTTCTCACCCGCAGGCTCTTGCCCAGCTGCGCCAGGCCGCGCTTGGTGGCTCCATAGGCTGCGAAGCGCGGCGTGGGGTTGCCGTCCGCGCCTGGGGCCATGGGAGGGATGAGGGTGGCGTGTCACAGGACAAGTCACGTCTCAAACCCAGCAGCAGCCAGCGGTTTGCGCCCCACCAAGACGAGGAGTTGCACCAAAATAAGCGATGTGACACAAGCCCAACTGCGCCATCTCAAAAACCTTGGCCGCCAGGGTTCAGTGTGCAGGCCTCCGCAGCACATCACACTGGCTATCTTTTCTCAGTGCGCACGCCTCAACTCAACAAGGCTGCCAAAACCAGGCAACACAGCCGCCCACCTGCGCCGTCCATGTTAAAAATGTGGCCACCGCTGGGCTGGTCCCGCATCACACGGATCGCCTCCTTGCAGCCTGCAACGCAAAGCCGTGGCAAGGGCACTACGTTAGATGAAAAGAACCAGCGCATCGCCTCCCTGCAACCTACGACGCAAAGAGTGGCAGGAGCAGCGGTGCCGAGCGCGCTTGCAGTCTGCTCTGGCAAGTAGCTTGTGGGCCCAGCACAGTGCATGCTTTGCGTTCAACCCATCAGTGCTCACCCAGCATCACGCCAATTACATTGCTCTCCACAATGGAAATGATGTCGTCGTGCTCCTGCGCAGCCAGCGGGCCCACGCGGTAGGCGTTTGTGCCCGCATTGCTGCACAGCACCAACCGGGTGGAGAAGAAATGGAGGCGTTTGAGGGCAGGCGAAGGCGGCAGGGTGCGTGGCAGCAGCGCCCTCACACACCTATCAGGCTTGCGTCAGCAACAGGCAAGCGATGCAAATCCTAGTGCGTGCAGCAGCTCAGCACCCACTTGATCCACATGTCGACAGTGCCCAGCTGCTCCTCACCACCAGCATTCGACAAACCAATCATAGACGATAAAAGATCCATTTAAAGCAACCCTTAAAGCACCCACTTGATCCACATGTCCACCGTGCCCAGCTGCTCCTTTGCAAAGTCGGCCAGCGCCGCCACCTCAGCCGGCCGCGCCACGTTGCAGCCGATGCCGTGCACGGCGGCCGCGCCGCTGCTGCTGCTGTCGTGCTGCCGCCCCAGCGGCCGCAGCTCCTCAACCGCTGCCTGGACCGCGCTGCCTGCGGGTGGGGAGGGCAAGGGGTGGGCGGTTTGAGTGAGAAGCTTGGACTCGAGGTGGTGCCGCCCTGAGGTGGCTCCCAGGCCCGTTTCAGCCACATGGCACAGTGCCAGCTTGTACCTCTCCTCTGCTGCAGCGCACGCCGGCTTGCATCACTCGTATTCATCCACGCCACCTCTGCTGCAGCACACGGCGGCCTGCATGCAGCTGCACAGTGCCGCGCCACACTTCCCCAATCCCCACACCACCGCCGCCCTGCGCTGCGCACCGTCGCGGGCGCAGATGACCACGTTGTCACCCGCCCGCAGGAACTCCGCCGCCAGCGCGCGGCCCACGCCCTTGCTGCCGCCCGTGATCACGATGTTGAAGGGTGGGACCGGCTGGCTGGAGCCGGGGGCTGCGACGGCGCGCGGCCGCACCACTGCTGCTGCGGCAAAGGGGTGCGCACCCGGGTGGGGGGTTGGGTGCAGGGTGGAGGTGTGCCAGGCGTGGCAGAAACTGCAGTTTTGCGCAACAACCTGGAGCCTCCACTAAAGCACAAATCCACACCGCACCTCGTCTGCTGCGGCCCAGGCTGCTGCTGCCGCGGCAGGGGCGGAAGGCGGCGAGGCGTGGCGGCGCCACCGGCGCCACGCCCAGCCCCGCCTGTGCTGCCGGCGCCATCCCTGTGCGATCTGGAAGCGGCTGTGAGCTCTAGGGAACGATTGGAGGGCCTCCAGGGCAGCCGTGGGCGCGCGTCGAGGGAGGGTCGAGTGGGTGCTTCTCGGCCGGCACTGCAGCGCTCCCCGCCGGGCCCCCGCCGCTCGGCAGCCCCTCCTGAGGCGCTGACAGGCGCGCCAGCCCTGCTGCGTGCGATGGTCGCCGGCATGGCGCAGTGCCACAGGTCCCGGGGCCTGCGGCGCACAGACCCGCATTCAGCGCTCCGGCGCCCCCAGCGAGCAGCGAGCAGCGTCCAGCGGCGCACAGGAGGGCCCAGGCAGGCGGCGCGCCCAGTCGAGAAGCCTGCCCGCCCCGGCGCGCCCCCGGCCCCTCGATTCGCCCTCGCAGCGGCGGCCGGCGCTCCAGCAGCGGCCGCCAGCCCGCCAGCGGCCAGCCCACCGCACGCAGCGGGCCATCCAACAGCTAGGAGCCTCCCCGCGCGGCGCCGCGGCGCGTTTAGGGCCCGGCAGCTTCTCCTCGGCCGATCCCGGGCGCCCCAGGCCCGCAGGCGGCGGTCGCGACACTCGAGCATCGCCGCAGCCCAGCGACGCAGGATGAACGGCGTGGGCGGCTTTGGGATGGCGCCAGCCACGGGGGTGGCCCCAGTGGCGCCCTCCAACGAGCAGAGGGTGGGTGCAGCCGCCGCGCCGGCCGCCGCCGCAGCCCGCCTCTGCTGCCTTTGCCCAGCCCCGTTTGCTGCTGCCGCGCTCGCTGCTCAATGGCCGCCGCTGCCCTGCAGCCTGTGGGACGTGGAGGCCCGCCAATTGCCTGCTGATTGAAGCTGTCCGGGCCGCCGCCAGCGCCGCCGCTGCGGCGTGGCATTTCAATCAAGAGCCGCCCGCTCACTGCACTCCCTTGCCCCCCCCCGCTCTGCACTGGCAGGTGGCCCGTAAGCGCCAGCTGACGGACGAGCTGGTGCAGATCCGGACGCAGAAGGCGGAGGTGCTGCGCCAGATCCAGGCCATCGCCAAGCGGCAGAAGACGGGCGGGCTGCCCACCAAGGCGGCCGAGCTGCTGGCCGGCAACAACAAGCTGGTGCTGCAGATGGAGCAGCGCAACCGCGCCGAAAAGGTGCGGCGGCGTGCTGGTTGCTGCTTCCTGCGCTTGCTGCCGTGTTGCGAGGTGCAGCGCTGCAGCGGCGCAGCAGCGGGTGCTGCGCCGCTGGGGACGGCAGGCACAGCAGCAGGCGGGCCAGGCGTAGCATTTGCTCCAGCGTGTAGCGTAGTAGTGCCGTGGCGTGGATGGGGATCGTGGGCGATGCTTGCAATGAATGCAGCAGATTGCATCAGCAGATGCAGCAGCTGCTGCTGGCTGGGGCAGACTGACGGCAGCCCTGCTGCATCGCTTGGTGCAGCTGCTGGCCCGCACGTGCTGCCTGTTGCGAAGCGCTGCGTTGCTGCTAATTGTGCTACAACTGCATGCTGCTGAGGCGCTGCTGCTGATACCTGGCTGCTGCTGTGCTGCTGCCGCCTGCAGATCTGGGTGGACTGCGGCAAGATTGTGCAGGACATGCTGAAGAACCAGCAGACCAAGATCTACTTTGGCGAGCCCGTGCGGGTGCGGCATGGTTGCAGCAGTGCTGCGGTCTCTCGAGCTTTGCACAGCTAGCTTTGGCAAGCATGGTCGGTTTGTGGGTGCAGCGTGCATGCTGCCGGCTGCCGACCCAACAAGGCCAGGCTGCAGGACTGCTCACCGACACGCTCTTGCCATGCCTGTGTGACCTGCAGGAGAGCTACGTGCCCAACTACTACTCGGTGATTAAGAACCCCATGGACCTGGGCACCATCAAGGGTGAGCAGTGAGCAGCCGGAGAGGAAGTGCAATGCTGGGCAGCCTCAGGCAGCTGGACCTGAGTGCACGCTGGGCAGCCGCAAGCAGCTGGAGGTCACGGCTTGGCAGCCGGCGACTCGAGTGTCAGGGGTGCTCCTTTGGCAGCCAAGCCGGCTGCGCTCACCGGCCTGTCGCTCCCTGCCTGCCCGCTGCAGCCAAGATTGACGGGCGGCGGTACAACAACCCCTTGGAGTTCCGGGACGACGTGCGCCTCACCTTCAACAACTGCCGCATCTTCAACCCGCCGGGTGAGGCTGCTGCCGCTGCTGCAGGGAGGCTGCTCTGATGTGCCGGTGCTTCTGTTCCTACTGCCGCTTGTGCTGCTGCTGCTGCTGCCACTGCTGGTGCCGTGCACGTGCTGGTGCCTCCCACAATGCTGCCACCGCGCCCACCCTGTAGCCTCGCACCTGTTCCCTCCCCCGCCAGGCAACCATGTGCGCATGATGGGCGACCAGGCGCACGAGCGGTTTGAGAAGAAGTGGTCGCTGTCGGCCATTGAGTACCACTGGGACATGCACCTCAAGCAGTGCGCGCTGGAGGACAAGGTGGGTGCTGGTCTATTGAGCATGAAGCTGGCATGTGATGGAGTACCCGTTTGCACCACAAGGCACAGGCACTGTGGGTGCTGGCGCTGGCCCTGCGGTTGGCTGCTGTGTTGGGTGGGGAGCGCAGCTGTGTGCGCCCCTGGCCAAGTGCTGCAGCTGAGGGGCCCGCCACCCTTGCACCCACATTTTGTCCTGGGCGAGCCAGCTGGCAGTTGAGAACAGAGCTGACGCCGTCTTTCCTGCTATCCCTCCCTCGCACTCTTTGCCCTGGCGCAGCAGCTGGAGCTGGAGAGCAAGAGCCTGCCGGACAAGCTGCAGGAGGTGACCGCTGAGCTGCAGGAGCTGACGCGCAAGGTGGGTGCTGCTGCTCGACGTTTGCGAGTGCTGCTGCTGTGTGTGTTGGTTGCTGCTGCTGGGTGCTGCAAGTGCCGCTGCCCTGTGTTTGTGGCCGCTGCTCGTGGTTGTTGCCTGCCCGCACACCCTGCCCAGCCACTCTGCTAACGTCCCGTTTCACCCCGCCCATTCCGTGCTCCTCAGGTGGAGGCGCACGCGCAGCCGCTGCCGGCGGGCCCCGGCCGCGAGATGACGTTTGAGGAGAAGCGCAAGCTGTCGCACGCCATGGGCTCGCTGAGCGGCGAGCGCCTGGTGCACGTGCTGCAGATCATTGCAGAGGGGCCGTCCGCGCCCGCCATGGTGAGCCCAGCGGCTGCTGTTGGGGTCTGCGGTTTGGTGGGTGCTGCAGGCTGGAGCAGGGTGGGAGGTGAAAGGATCGCAGTCTCGGATCACAGCTGGCTGCTCTGATTGATGCTGGAAGCAGCCACGCCGGCCGTGCTGCACGCCTGGCAGCAGTGCAGCGCCGCCTGTTGGCCTTCGCTCACCCGCTCCACCTCTCACCCCTGCCCCCACCCCGCCACACATTGTATGAACCGCAGGAGGACGACGACGAGTACGAGCTGGACATAGACGCGCTGGACGCGGAGACGTGCTGGAAGCTGCAGGCCTACGTGGACAGCGTGCTGGCAGCCGAGGCGGCCCGCCTGCCCGGCCAGGCGCCGCCGCCGGCCGGCGCCCCCGCCGCCGCCGTCGGCGGCGCCGGCGCAGCGGCACCCAGCGCGCCGCAGCCGGCGGCTGCAGCTGCTGCCATCGACGACAGTGCGCGGCAGGCGGCGGGCGGTGGTGCGCAGCCGGTGGCGGACGGCGCGCCTGCACGCAGCAGCGGTGAGCGACTTGGTTGGGCTGAGCCAGGCTTGGGGAGCTAGCCCGCTGCTGTGAGGTTGCTGTGTGAGCCGGCTGGTAACATCCAATGTTGCTCTGCATCCGCCCTGTGACCAACAACCTGCGCCCCTCCGCCCCCCTCTCCTGCCCCCAGGCTCCGACAGCGACGAGGGCGTGGGGTCCAAGGGCGGCGCCGGCTCCACGCTCGCAGACCAGGCAGCCGAGGCCAAGCAAAGTAATTCCCCGCTGCCGCCTCTGGGCGCTCCTGCTGCCCCTGCTGCCGATGCCCTGCCCGCTGCTGCTGCTGCACCTGCTGCTGCTGCTGCCCCGGGCCCCGGCCCGGCGGATGCCGCCGCGCCGGCGGCGGCGCCGGCAGGTAAGCCAGCTGCTGTGGCCAGCCCGCCGGGGCAGGGTGGTGCGCCTCCGAGCGCGGAACAGCAGCCGGCTGGGCAGCCGCTGGGTGAGGCAGAGGCCATGGTGGAGTGATGCCCCTCACTGCCCGCCCGTCTGACCACAATAATTTACCGCTCCTCTGTTGACTCGTGACCCTGCATGGCAGCGGTGCAGCGGGCAAGCGCAGCCGTGCGCTTCGCCCGCCGCCCGCTGCCTGACGACCGCACTGCGTGTGCCTGTGTTGGGCCGTGCCTGCTGACCAGTACTTGCGCTGTTGCTGCTTCCTCGCTTTGCTGCCTTTCGTTCCTCTTTGCCGCACCCTCTCTGCCATCCACACTCATTCCATGCTGCACCGCACTTCCCCATGTAAGGGCCCCTGCGCCTCACCCCACACCGACCAGCACACAGCCATGCCTGGCCACACGCGGTGGCCGCTCAGCGGGTGCCTCAACCGCTGACCGCCGCCGCCGCCCTCCCCCGGTGCTCGCAGGGCCGCCGGCGGGCGGTCACGACCTCACCACCTTTGTGTCGGCCACCGGCCCGGGGGCGCAGCCGCAGATACTGAAGAACGCCACGCAGAAGAAGGTAGCTGCGGCGGCCCGCCTGTTGTTGGGAAGCGGGGAGGCATGGCACAGTTGGACAGTGGCAACAGCAGGGGCTGCTGACAGGCGCTCAAGGCGCGAGGCTGGCTGCAGCGCTCCAATTCAAGCACAGAGGAAGGAGGCCCTTGGGCGAGGACAGCACCAGATTAAATGCAGCAGCTCACCCAGGGCCTCTCTCTTTTTGCCCTGCTGCCTGCCTGCCAACAGGACGTCCAGCTTCAGAACGCGGGCGCATGGGCCAACCTGACGGCTGCCCCTGCCGCGGCGCCGGGCGGCGCTGCGCCCGCTGCACCTGCCGCGCGCGCCGGCGGCGCTGGCGAGGGCGGGGCTGGAGAGGACGACAACCTGTGGAGCGAGTTCCAGGGGCGGGAGCAGCAGCAGCTGCAGGTGCGCGGCTGCAGCTGTGTGCAGCAGGGCAGAGCAGGGTCTGTCTTGGTAGCTGCTGGCAGACGCTGTGCGTGCACTTGGGCACCGCCTGTGCTGCAGCGCAACAAGCCTACCTGTTGAGCTGGTGAAAAGCAACGTTGTTGCCACTTCTGAGCTCCCCCCTAACAGGAGTGCCTGGTCACACCTTCTTCCTCTGTGCAGGCCGAGGAGGCCAAGCGCGCGGCTGAGGAGGCGGAGCGGCGCCGCAAGGAGGAGGAGCTGGAGGCGATGCGCCGCGAGGCCGCCGAGGTGCGCTGCAGTTTGTCGAGCCGCGGATGCTGATGCCTGGCTGAAATCCTTTGCTGCTGATGCCTTGCTGGGCTTGGGCTTGCTGACATGGAGGCGCGAGGCCGCCGAGGTGCGCTTCTGGAAACTGAACGGCAGTCAGCAAGGCCTATGGCGCGCATACAATGTGCTTGTGTGTGCTTGTTGAGCGGCGGCTGGTGGTTGCTACTGCTGGCTGGCCTGCTGCTGCTGCTGCTGCCGGGCCAGTGGAGGCTGTGCGCCGTGGGGTTGTTGACGTGCACGTGTGGGCTTGGTTGCGCCCTGCTCCATCCAGCCGAAGCACAGCTGTAGAGCAGTCTGCTTGCCAGCCGCATAAGCCCGCTGGCCACCCACTGGCCCACCCACTTTCCAACCGCCTGCAGGCCGAGGCGCGGAAGCAGCGCGAGGCGGCAGAGAAGGAGGAGGCGGCGCGCAGGGCGCTTGAGGAGCAGCGGCAGCGCGAGCAGCAGCAGCTGCAGGTGCGCCCGCTGGCCATTTGCCGTGCGCATTAGGTGCTTGCAGCAGCAGTGGGAGCGCAAGCAGCAGTTGCAGGTGTACTCAACTGCTCGTTTGGCATGCATGCGAGCTGCTTGCAGCGGCAGCAGCAGCACCCGACAGACAGAAGCCTGACTCTCAAGCCCGAGCCCTTGCCTTGCCACCCTGCAGTCCATGGCGGCTGCGGCAGCGGCCGACAAGGACCCAGACATCCTGCGGGGTGCCGGCGGCCACGACTCCGCCGCCAACCTGGCAGACCTTGGACTGCAGGTGGGACGAAGGGGTGTGCTCCCAAGTTTGGGTTGGTGCGATTGGCTGCCTCCACACTGCTGCCGCCAACCTGGCGGGCCTTGGGCCTGCAGGAGAGCGCATGGAGGTAGCTGCTGCTGGCTTCGTGCAACGCTGCTGTTGCCTCGCTTCGTAATCCCACACCGCGGCTGCCTCATTTGGTGTCACCGTGCCGCCTGCACCTTGCCGGCACAGCCTTTGAGCACGTGCTGAGATCCAGCCCAGATTCCTGCCAACCTTCCCCATGCCCTTCACCCTCCCCCCCATCTCCCCTACAGGCCAAGGATGAGGCCAGCGAGGATGAGGATGTGCCGATGGAGGACCTTTGAGGACGGCTTAGACTCAGCCCAGAACCTCCCTGGACATGCCACACCTGCGGAGCGCCTCTGAGCAGCACCCGCCTCGCGGAATGTGGCCCCTCATGGCACGAGGGGCCCACACTAGCCTTGCAACACCCACCCCTAGACGTGCACGCGGCGTGCCACAGCTTGATCTGACCAGGGCATGCCGCCGTTGCGACCATGGCGCTGCCACCGGCGGCCGGCCTGCAGCTGCCTTCGGACCTGCAGATGTGCAGCCCCCGGCTGCCGTGCCAGCGCCCACACTTCCCCCTGCTCCGTCCTCCTTCCTGTCGACGCTCGCATGCTCCCCCTGCTCTCTCATGGGCGGTGGGCAGGCGGCCCCTGCCTCTGCACCTGCCGGCTGGCCGCCCGGCCCCACTGCCCGCCTGACACGATCCGTTCCCACCCTGACTCTCATTCTCGCCCATGACCTAGCATTGCAGCCCCACCGTGCCTTTTTTCCACCTCCCCGGGGCTGGCCAGCCGCCGCTGCGGCGCTGCGGCCGGCGGCCCCTTTGCTTGCCGCCGCTCCCCCGTTCCGTTCACCCTTGCTCCCGTGCGCTCACCCGTCCGCTTGCCTCTTTCATTCCCATCCCCTGGGTTTCTGGCGTGGCTGTAAGCCGGCGCCACATTGGAAGGGCAGCAGGGGCAAAGAGGGGGTCGAGAAGGTTGGACCAGCAGCCCACGCTGGCGACTGATCCCGCTGGGCCGTCCCATGCGGCGGTGGGGCTGCAAGTGCGGCGGCCCCTTGCACGCTCCCCAGTACTGCAGTTTGCTCTGCGAGCTTGTTGCGCGCCGCGGGCAGACCCACAGCGACGCTCGGCGGCACGATATGCAGCTGGCGCGCTCCCTGCGGCCCCAGGCGGGCCTGGGAGGCGCGGCGAGGTGGCAGCAGCCGGCCCCGCGCGGCCTGAGCGGCGCGGCGCTCGTGCAGCGCCGCGCCCGGCTGGGCCTGCTGCTGAAGGAGGTGCGCGCCCCGGGGGACACCATTGCGTGCACTACTGATCTACACATGCGCAGGAGGGCCCGCCAGGGCCCCGGGCGCCAAGAGCCCTGAGCGCACCCGCTGCGGCCCCCGCCCTCCAGCGCCCCTGCCCCTGCCGCCCGCCCCCGCAGGCCGCCCAGACTGATCAGATCGTGGCTGAGGGCGAGGGCGGCGCCAAGCCCTCGGCCGGCAGCGGCAACGGCGCGCCAGCCCCCGCCGGCGCCGAGCCCGTGGTGGTGGGCGACCTGGCCGCGGTGCAGGCCTCGCTGGAGGCCAAGCTCAACGGCAACGGCAATGGCAACGGCAATGGCAACGGCAATGGGGCCAGCCACAACGGCAACGGCGCCGCCAAGCTGAATGGCAACGGCGCCGCGCTGGCCACCGTGTCCATTGATGCGGCGGAGGGGGTGGAGGGCTTTTTGCCGCCCGAGGAGGCGGGCCAGCTGGAGACCGCGGCCCAGGTGGGTGCTGGAGGCCTGCTGCTTGGGGCGTGGAGGTGGGGAAGCGGTGAAGGCGCGCCTAAGCAGGTTAAGAGTGTATTGATCGTGCCATTCAGGGTCGCTTGCAAGTACCGACCAGCCGCCTGCTTCGCCACCAGCCCGGCCCGCTGCCCAATCCCGCAAACCGCAGGAGGCGCTGGCAGACCGTGAGCGGCGCGCTGCTGCTGCGGCGGCCGCGCAGGCCGCCACGGCCGTGGCCGCGGGCGCGGCGGCGGTGGCTGCCAAGGAGTCCAAGGACCTGAGCGCAGCGGGGACGCCGTACGTGCAGCCGGGCGGGCAGTGGAGCAAGTTCAAGACGTACTCCACCTTCCAGCGCACCTGGGACATCTGGCGCTTTGGCCTCACCTTCTTCTTCAAGCTGTGGGCCATCAACCAGGTGCGGGGGGAGGTCATTCGCTGGCAGATTGGCGGCCATGCTGCCGCAGCTAGCTGGGGCCTTGTTGCCCCTGCGGTACATGCCCGCATCAGCATGCGGCTTGCTGCTGGGGGCATCACACGCGTGCATAGCAGCAGCTGGCCTGGCGCAGTTGGCAGACGAAACTGACAGGCTGTGTTGCTGGGCTGTGTCTTGTTGGTGTTTGTTTGTACCTCTCAGTTTAGTTGTATGGCTGTAATGAGCCATATACCTAGCGGACATCTGTTTTGTCGGTTTGGTTCCAGTACACACGTGTTGCATTGTGTGGCCCGCCGCAGAAGTGGAGCTACCCCAAGGGCGGCATGACCGAGGCGGCCGTGAGCGCCAAGCGCGCCGAGCTCGCGGTGTGGCTGCGCGAGGGGCTGGTCAAGCTGGGCCCCACCTTCATCAAGATTGGTCAGTTGCTTGCCTGCTGCTTGTGCTGCTGCTTGTGCTTCTGCCGCTGCCCCTGCTGACCTGCTGCCAGCCTGTAATGATTGCTGCTGCTGTTGTCTTACTTGGATGTGCTGCTGCTGCTGCTGCCCCTGCGTGTCTGGTGTGTATGCAAGCTGCAGTGCATGTCCTTGCAGCAGACGCAACTGCTCTGGGCTCTCTATATTCCAACAATCCATCTCCCTTTCCGCCCTGCAGGCCAGCAGTTCTCCACGCGCGTGGACGTGCTGTCCCAGGAGTTCATCAAGGAGCTGGAGAAGCTGCAGGTGGGCTTTTTACATATCATCACCTGCTGGGGTGGCCGCAATGGCCGCTGGACAAAGCGCTAGCAGTTCCAGGAAGGAAGCTGGGGTTGCTGCACGCCGCGGCATGTGCACGGTGGCCGACTGGCCTATTAACACATGCTGACCCTGCACCCTCCTGCTGCGCCCCGCCCAACCAACAGGACAACGTACCTCCCTTTGAGTCGGAGACAGCCATCGGCATCATTGAGAGCAGCCTGGGCGCGCCCGTCAGCCAGGCATGTGCTGCAGGATTGCCCCAATCAGCAGTTTGGTGGCCTGTCCAAACTCGGCAGGCTGTGAAGCTCTGGCAGCCTGTCCAGCGGTGGCAGCCCGGTGGCCCGCTGCAACTGCAGCTGCAGGCAGCGCGCTGTTTTGCTGCTGAGCAATGGGCCACGCTGCACCGCTGGTTGGCAAACTGGCATGTTGCCGCTGCTCCATGCACGGCATCCTGTGCGTTTGTGCACTGCACTGCCCATGCCCACTGCTGCCTCGCTCACCCCTTTGCCCGCAGCTGTTTGAGGAGTTTGAGCCGCAGCCGATTGCGGCGGCCAGCCTGGGCCAAGTGCATGTGGCCAAGGTGCGGGGCAGACTCGATGCATGCCGTGGGACGGTGCACAACAGTGGCTGCTGGCTGGTTTGCTGCATGCCACAGCGCTGCAGACCTGTTGGAAGCCTCTGCCTGCCGTGGAACCGGGTCTGACATTGCGCATGCCTGCGGTTGTGTGCCCGGCGCCGATATCGGCCAGAAGCTGGTGGTCAAGGTGCTAGCAATCAATCTCCTGCAACACTGCCAATCGAGTGCTGTTCTTTCTTATCATACCAATCGTGTCTTATCATGCCCACCCCGCAGGTCAAGGGCCAGAAGGTGGTGGTCAAGGTGCAGCGGCCGGGCCTGAAGGAGCTTTTTGACATCGACCTGAAGAACGTGCGCGTGCTGGCGCAGCTGCTGCAGAAGGTGAGAGCTTTGGGTGGGGCTTCAGGGGTTTGTCCAGTTAGACTGAAGAACATGCGCGGGCTGGCGCAGCTGCTGCAGAAGGTGAGACAAAAGGGGCTGGGCTGTTGGGCAGTTGATGCAGACAGTGGCAGGTCGGGGGTGCGGCTGAGCTGCCGCAGTGCAAAGTTGGCGATCGGCAGTTGTACACCGGCACTGCATGCGACGCCGGAAAGGCTGCACCAGCGCCATCCCACCCATTGTTCCTTGCCTCGTTTCTTGCATGTGGATCCCAAGAGCGATGGCGCTGCCCGCGACTGGGTGGCGATTTCACCTGACTGACTGCTACGCCCGACTCACTTTGCCCATCGTTCCACACCTTTACCCCACAGGTGGACCCCAAGAGCGACGGCGCCGCGCGCGACTGGGTGGCCATCTACGACGAGTGCTCCCGCATCCTGTACCAAGAAATCGACTATCGGCTGGAGGGCGCCAACGCCGACCGCTTCCGGTGAGGGCTTGGGCTTTAGTACATCAGTTGAAGGGGATTTTGAAGTTGTCAATGACTACCGGCTGGAGGGCGCCAACGTCGACCGCTTCCGGTGAGGACGGCGGCACTTGTGCTGCTGGATGGCTGCTGGTGTATGGCCACGGCTGATGCACTATGACGGAGGGCTGGCTGGAGGGCGCCAACGCTGGCCGCTGGTGGGGGCGGGCCAGGGCGAGCATTACAGGATGTGCTTCCCTTGTCCCTATCGCAGCGAGGGCTTCAAGGGCACGGCGTGGGCCAAGGTGTACATTGCATGTCATGCTTACTGTTCACTTCCCTTTCCATTGCTGGTTGCCCTCCTCGCAGCGAGAATTTCAAGGACACGGAGTGGGTCAAGGTGCCCAAGGTGCTGTGGGACTACTCCTCTTCCTCTGTGCTGACCATGGAGTACACCCCCGGTGTCAAGATCAACAAGGGTGCGCGGCTTTATGCCTGCAGTTGTCTATTTGAAAGCTGTTGGACTAGTTTGCTGGCCATGGAGTACACCCCCGGTGTCAAGATCAACAAGGGTGCGTGGGTTGATGCCTGCAGTCGGATTGCGCTTGCGCTTGCTTTGCTCACAGCTCTGGATGGTCATCAAGCGCAGGTGCAGGCTGTCAGCAGCTGGCTCGCCTGGGCTTGCCGGCAGTCTCAGCGCATCCTCACACTCCTTCACCTTCCAATCTGCAGTCAAGGAGCTGGACCGCATGGGCGTGGACCGCGAGCAGCTGACCTTCCCTTCTTCTTGACTAATTTCATCTTTTTTCGTTCGAGTATGCAGTCAAGGAGCTGGACCGCATGGGCGTGGACCGCGAGCAGCTGGCGCGGCGGGCGGTGGAGTCGTACCTGCAGCAGCTGCTCAACCACGGCTTCTTTCACGCCGACCCGCACCCGGGTGGGTTATAGGTTCGAGTTTAGTCTGTGCCTATTGTCGCTGCTGGGAGTTTGCACTGCAGCAGCTGCTCAACCACGGCTGCGTCCACGCCAATTCCCACCCAGGTGGGTTGGGTTTGAGTTTTGCCTGTGCTTCCCTGCTGCTGTTCGACGTTGGCACGTGCAGCAGCTGCTCAACTACAGCCTTCCGCATCCAGATGGGTTGGATGGCAGGCTGGGGCAGCTTGCAGGCAGCTGCTCAAGCTGCGCCGTCTTACAGCACTGCTGTGCGGCAGCTGATCCCTCTATGCGCCTTACCTCATGCAGGCAACATTGCGGTGGATGCGGAGGCGGGCGGCCGCCTGATCTACTACGATTTCGGCATGATGGGCACCATCCCCTCTGATATTCGGTGAGCTGAGTTTAGCGTAGCGAGCAGCTGATTCCTTTTGCTGTGCCCCTGTCCTGTTTGATGCAGCGGCGGCCTGCTGGCGCTGCTCAACGGCTTCAGTGTTGCCTGGCACGAAACCTGGCTGCATGCGCACCCAACTCTGCCTTCGCTTGGCCTGCGCAGCGGCGGCCTGCTGGAGCTGTTCTACGGCGTGTACGAGAAGGACAGCGACAAGTGCCTCGACGCGCTGGTCAAGGTGGGCGCCTGTGCTCTGCAACAATCGCCGAAGCATCCTGGGGGCGAATGTGCTTGTGCCAGGTGGCGACCGCACCGCCAGCCTGTGGCCTCACCACTCGCCCCCTCCCTTGCCTCTGCACAGATGGGTGTGCTGGTGCCGGGCGGCGACCGCACCGCTGTCAAGCGGACGGCCGACTTCTTCCTCACCCAGTTCACGGAGCGGCTGGAGGCGCAGGTGGGTTTTGATCCTGTTTCTGCGAGCTGGATTCATTGGTTTAGAGGCAAACATGGCACGGGTGGGAGGCTGGGGGGGTCGCCGAGTGCGCAAAGGCGTGCGGCCTTTCCAACCGCTGTCATTTGTGTTTCCAACCTGCAGCGGCGGGAGCGCAAGGCCAACCAGGACTACGGCAAGGATGCCAATACCTCTGCCATGACTGAATGCTCATGACTCTTCCTGACCCCTGCATTCAGCGGCGGGAGCGCAAGGCCAACCAGGAGTGCGGCAAACGCTTCAAAGGTGGTGCACCCCTCCTCAGCTCATTGCCCGCTTTTGCGCTTATGCCCTCTGCAGAAGCGGGAGCGCAAGGCCAACAAGGACTATGGCAAGAACTTCAAGGCGCAGCCCAGCAAGGAGGACAAGCAGGCCAAGCGCAAGCAGATCCTGTCGTCCATCGGTGAGCGCTGGGTCCTGTCATCCATGGCGCTCCCACCAAGTTATTGCATCGTTGAGCTGCATACAGCAGTTGTAGGCTTGCAAAGCATGGTCGAGCGATCAGCATCTGTTTTACGAATGCGAATTTGTCTCCCACTGTCGCAGGTGAGGACCTACTGGTGGCCTCCGCCGACAAGCCCTTCCGCTTCCCAGCCACCTTCACCTGTGAGCGGGGAGCTGGGCGGACCTTGTGCTGTAGGGCTGTCGATGCACAGGCTTCAGGCTTGCACCTACTGTTGCCTGACTCCCGTCGGTCTCTGCTCACGATCCGAGCGCCCCTCTTGTGCCTCACTCGACCCAACCGCCGTTCACACATCCTCTTCCCCCGCAGTCGTGGTGCGCTCCTTCACCGTGCTGGACGGCATCGGCAAGGGGCTCAACCCGCGCTTCGACATGACCGAGATTGCTGGTAGGCAGTTGTGCTGATTTATGTGATTTGTTACCGAACTGGTTAATGAGTTGGAAGGGCCTCAACCCGCGCTTCGACATGACCGAGATTGCTGGTGCGCAGCTGCACTGTTCATATTTTACCAAGCTGCGGGTTGATGCATTGAGAGGGCCTCAACCCGTGCTTCGACATGACTGAGATTGCTGGTAGGTGTTGGTACAGTTGAGAGCAGCGCTGTGCCGCTGTGCCGCCCTGTTGCACGTCATGGCCAACATAACAACCGCGGCCAGCTTGCCAGCTTGACAGGTTAGCAGAAGAAAACTTCTTTGCCTGCCTGGTCACCCCTGCCCACCCACCCTCTCTGCATCCTGCCCCCGCAGCGCCGTACGCGCGGCAGCTGCTGCTGGAGGGCAGCTCGCTGCAGGACGCGCAGATGGCCAAGGTGAAGAAGGACCTGTCCAAGGGGCTGGCCAACCAGGTGCGCGGGTGTGCAGCTGGCCAGCGACGTCGACAGGGCAGATGCTGGGTGACGCTGTTCCAACACCACCCAGTGCTGGGCAGGTGGGAGGGTTGCGGGCATGTCAAGACATGCACACCACTGCTCTTGGCAAGCAGATGCTAACTCCAGCCCCCTTTCCTTCGCCCACTGCAGAACCGCGCGTTTGCCAACCTGTTCCGCGGCCCCAACATGATTGAGGACACCAACCGCACGCTGCAGCAGCTGGAGCGGGGAGATCTCAAGCTGCGCGTGCGCGCCCTTGAAGCGGAGCGTGCGCTGGCTCGCGTGGCGGTGAGCTAAGGGCCAGATGGATCACCAGGGTTGAGCAATTCTATTCTATTCAGGGCACAGGTTGCATGGCATGCATGCTCTCACGGCTGCCTGCCGCTGCCTGCATCTCACATTCCTGTCTACTGCAGGTCACCCAGAAGGCAGGGCTGCCGTGTGCCCGGCTGCGTTCAGCTTGTAAAACCACATGCGCTGAGCACTGCTGTTCGCATTTCCTATTCTTCCGCAGGTCACCCAGAAGGCGGTGCTGCTGTTCTGTGCCCGGCAGTTGATGATCCAAATATGCTGAGCTCTGCTCTCTGTTACTTCATAATTCCGTTCGCAGGTCACCCAGAAGGCGGTGCTGTCGGCGCTGGTGGCCTCCATGCTGGTCAACATGGGCACCGTGTTCAGGTGGGGAGCTCTCTCTTGCGCACGCCTGCGGCCGCAAGCTGCTCACCCACCCACATTGTCCAGCCTCGTAGCCGTCCACCATGGCTCCCACCATGCTGCCTGCGCTTTTAGTGTGAATACGTCTGCCAACCAGCACCACTTGCCTCCCCACCACTGCAGCGTCTCCGCCATGGCCACCGCCGCCTCGCTGTCGTTTGGCGGCGCCGCGCTGCTGGGCCTGGCCACGCTGGCCAACCTGCTCAAGGTAAGACGGGGAAGGGGTGGGACGTGCATTTATGATCCAAGGTATGAGGTTGAGATGGCTGGGCCTAGCCACGCTGGCCGACCTGCTCAAGGCGACAGGCTGGGAGTGAGATGGTTTGGCATGTGTGATGTGCAGGGGATGTGTGTGCAGGCCTGGCGCAGCCCGCAGGCCCGCTGGCATCAGCCGATTGATTGTCACCCTGCCGGCCTGCTCATCCCTGCCCTCCTCCTCCCTCGCAGGTCAAGAGCCTGGAGAAGAAGGAGGCGCAGCTGACGGGCGCGGCGTAAAACGCAGGAGGCGCATTTGGCTCTGCCCTACTCTGCTCCTTTGAGCGGCAGACAGCTCCCCACCCAGCCGCCGCCAAGGCGCAGCACCTGGCGCACTGCCAGGCCGGCGGTTGGAATGCTGCAAGAGTCGCGTCGAGCGCCCGGCAGGCGGCGGCCGCCACTGTATGATCAGCCTCGGAACCGTGGCCGCCGCCTGCCCCGCCTGCCCCCTGCTTCACCGCTGCTGCCCTAACTCGCAGCCGTCCTCTCCGCCCTACTTCATTTTATGGCCGCGGCCCCTTGGCCCCCGGACTCTTGCTTGCGCTAGCCGTTGCCGTTTCATTCCCAGCACTCGCTGCTCCCCTCGGTTCTGTTTCATTGCGGATCCGCCCCGCCGCAGGCAGCGGACGCACCACCATTCTTTACCGCTCCTGCCCGCCCTATACCCCCAAATGTATGAAGCGAGGGCCTTTTGGTCTGCCCGCCGCCGGAGAATGCATCTGATATCCGCCGCCGCACGGCGCCCAGCCGACGCACATGCTGTCGCGCCACCACACCACACCGCACCTGACGCACCGATTTGACCACTGCTGTTTGCTCCACACCTTCACCTCGAGCCTGCCATACAATGTGTAAGAGCCACATAGAAAGTGGAAGGGAGGCAAGGCACTTGACGTGTGTGCAGTTTGGGCGAGTGGGCAGCTGACGTCGTGCGCACGAGCGGCGGCTTAGGTGGCAGCAGGCTGCTGGACACTGGAAGCCGCCGATTGTGCGATCAAACCTTTCACAGCCTTTCAATCGCGGAATAGAGCGTCACAGCGTTGTGCAAGCAAACATTTGTGCGAGCCGCTTCTTTGCGACCCACCCTCTACCACCCACCTCGCTACGCCACACAAACGGCGCAAGTACCCATCAGCCGATCCTGTGAGATCCCAGCCTGCGATGCGGATGCACTGTCCAGCGACACCGCCGCTGCTGTCGTCGCCGCCGCTCACCTGTCGCTGCCTGTCCGCCCTGCCGCATCCCTCCCACCTTGCCGCCATGCAACCGTGCCGCCTGGGTGCAGGGAAGATGGTCGCCGCTGTGGCAGTGAGCCGCGGCGCCTGTGCAGCCGATCAAGCCCTCCCTCGCAAGGTGAGGCACTCAGGCTACGGTTGGCTGGCGTGGCGACTAGGCTGCATGACTAGATGCAGTTGCATGCAGCAGGGTGCAACTCACGCTTCCCATTTATCAGCAAGGCCTAGGCTGCCTGGGCTGTGCAGCACATGAGGAAACAACAAACCTATGCCGCCTGCTACCCCCAGCGTATGCGGCTGGATGGCCCCGGGGCGCCTGCCGGCGGCAGCCTGCGCTCGCTGGCCCCCAATGCCACCTGCCCAATCACTCTTAAGCCGGTGGGTGGGGCTGTTTTGCCTGGAAGGGTTGGGGTTGAGGGACAGGCGTTGCTGCTGACCAGAGCTTGTGTGGCTGTGCGCCTGCCCACTGGATGGTGTGTTGCATTCTGGTGTTGCAACTATGCAACCCTGCCGCTGGTGCCCTTCTGTGCCCACAGCTGCTGAAGCTGAAGGACCCTGTGAAGGATGCCACGGGGTAAGAGTTTGAGCACAGCTGGACGTTCTGTTCTTGCTCTTTCTGGCTAACCGGCAGCGGTTGCACAGCGCTCTGCGCTGGCTGACCACTGATTCATGCATTGCGGTGCATGCATGCCAGCCACAGCAAGGGCATTGCCTGCAGCTGTCCGTGCCAGGCTGTGCCAGCTCGGCAACCCGCTCTTTGGGAACTTCTCCAACTTTATTCCCTGGCTCCCCCCGCAGAGTGGTGTATGAGCGCGCAGCGGTGACCTGGTTCCTGGGCGCGCTGCCCGCACGCAAGCGGGGCCGCGGCATTACTATGGCGGGTGCGTGCCCAACGAACAGGCTGGGGTGTGCATGGCTTAGGCAGCTCACTGCCTGGTTGAACGTGCGCAGCCAGCTGGTGCGGCACTGTGGCCGCATGTTAAGTAAAGTATCTAGCTGCCCCAATGCCCGTGTGCAGGCAGCACGCACGAGGTGACGCTTGCAGAGCTGGTGCCGGCAGGTGAAGTGGTGAAGGCAAAGCGGCAAGAAAAGAAGGCAAAGCGGCAGGCGGCAGAGGAAAAGCAGCGTGCGGAGCAGGCGCAGCAGGCGCAGCAGCAGGCACAGGTGCAGCAGCAGCCGCAACAGCACGTGCGGCAACAGCCGGTGGACAGTCAAGTTGTGGACTTGACTGGCGACTCCCCGGGCAGCGTGCCGGCTAACCCGCCAGCTGCTGGGCGGGGCCTTGCAAAGGTGCGCCTCATTCCTGGGGGGGTGCTGCTACTGTACTGTCCTGTGCGCTGTGCCTGGCAGCTGCAACCTCGCCTGTCGCCAATGTGCTTTGCTGTACTGGTTGCGCTGCTGCTCAAGCCGCCCGGAGATCACTGTCCGCCCTGCAGGCCGCTGGCCCAGCAGTTGCAGCCCAGGCAGCAGCAGCAGCGACGGCTTTTGCCAGCTGCGGCGGGCAGGGTGGCGGCGCCGATTCAACCAATGCCGCCATGGGTGCCCAGGCGGCCGGCGGCGAGGCGCCGGCAAGCACCTGCCGGCAGTGTGGCAGCGATATCATGAGCAGCAAGGCTGGGGTGAGCAAAAGGGGTTGCTAAGTTTTGGCATGAAATCGGTCCTGCATTGCTTGAACCGTCTGACCCACGGCTTGCAAGGAAACCACCAGAACCTGTGCATCCTGTTGCTGACTGCACTGCAGATACTGCGGCCCACCCAGCATCTGTTCGGGCAGCAAACTTGGGTGCTGGCAGCAATGGCAGCATCAGGAGCGCTGCGCACGCAGCCAAAAGCCCCCAGGTGCGCGTGCGGTTTTGCAGCCTGTCGCTGGGCAGGCGATTGTCCTTGCAAACGCTGCATATGAAAGGCAGAAATCTGCTGCGACCGTGTTCTAAGGCCAACCGCCTGCTCTGTGCCGTCCTCTTTGCTGCAGCCCCATGCCAGATCTGGCCAAGGTGCAGGGCACGCGCCTCACTGTGCACTTCGGCCAGTGCCAGGCAGAGCAGGCGTGAGAGCAGCAGCTTTGCCGAGCGCAACGTTGCGAGTTGTTAACGTCTTCCCAACCTGCAAACTGGCTTGGTGTAAAGTTGCTCCTTGTTGCGTTTGGCTGCTGCACAGGTCGCTGTTGCTGTCGGTTTGGCTACCGCTGTGGCCCACTAGTGCTTACAAGTCTCCTGTAACGATTCATACTGTGGTCAGGCTGCATGCATGCAATCATATATCAGGCTGGCTCCGCCTCAATCAGGCTACTCAATCAGGCTGCTCAATCAGGCTGGCACCGCCTCAATCAGGCTGTACGGGCACCTCAGCGGATGCACCGTCACCATGCAGAAGCCGGCGGCTGCGAGCAGGCTGCGCCACTCCTGCCGCGTGCGCTCCTTGCCGCCAAGCAGCGCCAGCATCTGTGGACAGGTGGAGAGAGGTTGGGAGCGACTTACGTTTTTTGAGCCTTGCCCACGTGCATGGTGAGGATAGGCAGCGCTGGCAAAGGCCTGCAAATGCAACTTTGGAGCGCGCCACGCGCTGCACTTGCCGGCAAAACCCCACCTGAAGATCAGACGAGGCAGCGCACAGGCCCAGCGGCCCCCGGTCTGGCAGCGCCATGTCAACAACCAGCAGCCGCTTTGGACAGCTGGCGGCCCGCACGTTGCTCCCTTCCTGCTTGCCACTGTTGCTGCCCGGCTTGCAACCGCCGATGCTGTGCACAGCATGGGTGCCGCCGCCCGCTGTTTGTGCCGCCTGCACAGCTGCCAGGATGCGCAAGCAGTCGGCGTCCGGCCAGTCGTGCAGCGTGAGTTTCAGCAGGTGGCTGTGAGCAGGGAGGGGGTGGGGATGTGGCAATCGGGTCGGAAAGCTTGGGGCAGGGGTCGGGCCGGTTGCCTGGTATATGCACCGCAGAAGATGGGGGCAGCAGTCAGCTTGTGCAGCACAATTCGGCAACAGTTCCCGACTCAGTTGCAACCCAGCAGGGCGGCCTCACATGTCTGCCGGCGGGACTGCGGCAAGAAAGTCGCCAGGGACCAGCTGCACCCGGGCAGCAACCCCAGCTGGCTGCTGTGCCCACAGAGCGCCCGCGGCTTTGACGACAGGTAGCCTGCATTTGAGAGGGGCCTGGTGCGTATGAGCAGCCACAGCGGCGGACTTGCTTATGATGGATGCAAACTGCAGTACTGTGACGGCAAGTGCTGCTGAGCCATCAATACAAGATGCACAGACAACGTGCTCACCCCCCGTGCTTGCCTGTCCAAGAGCACGCCCCGCATGCCTGGCCAGCGCCGCAGCAGCTCCGCCAGGAATCGGCCGCTGCCTCCGCCCACATCACACAGTGTGCTGCCGCCGTGGCGGCCCCAATCGTAGTCCTGCCGGGCAGCGAAGGGGGGGACACGGCACTCGGCAAGTCTGTATGCAAGCAGCAGTACAGCACAGCGCCGCAGTGGGCGTGTGCTTAGGGCCGGAGTGGCTGGCTTGCACGCAGCCGCACATGCAAGATGCACCGCAAAGTCAAACCGGTTGACGCTCAGCCCACTGCCGCAACCTTACCCACCTGCAGCAGCACTCGAGTGAGCATGGCATCCACGCCCCGCATCACTCGATCAAACCGTTGCTCCGCCTCTGTATTCTGCGGCAGGCCCAGCCAGTCGAAATAGGGCAGGCCGCCGCTGGCGGCATACCAGGGCGGCCGCGCACCAAGTGCCAACGACTCGGCCAGCGCAGCGTGCCCAGCATACGCCTCCCCTCCCGCCAGCATCAGCTGGTCTGTTGCGCAGCAGGGGTGGTCAGAGCGCAGCACCGAGGAGCCGCGGTTGTTGGCGAACGTGCCACTGCCAGGCGGCCGCTCTGCAAAAACGCCGCGGCTGCACAGCGCGCGCAGCAGGCGGCGCAGCTCATCCGGCTTTGCGCCCAGCCTGGCCGCCAGCTCAGCGGCAGGCAGCGGGCCGGCCGCTAGCGCGTCGGCCACGCCCAGCTTGACGACTGCAGGGGAGACGATTCGGCAAATGGTTCAGCAAATTTGAAGGGCATGCGTGGAGCCAGCCGAGTTCCCCTCTGGCCTCTTCACAGCTTTGCAAACTGCACAGGGCCACCCCCCAAGTGCGCCCAGCCATATGCAACTACCACCCGGCTTGACTCCGGCGCTCACCTGCGTACAACGCCTTGCTGTGCGCAAAGCCCATGCCCACGGCATAGGCAGTGGCAGTGGGCGGCTGCAGCCGGGCAACCACCAGCGGCAGGTGGCGCTCCACGGCTGCTTGCAGGCGGAAGAGCGGCCAGGGAGGCGGCTGCGGGGGAGTTGTGTTTGGGAAGATGGACCATTGGGAGTTGCCAGCAGAAGTGGTGGGTGTGTGATCAAGGGCCTTCAAGTCAGCAGGCATGCGCTGGATGCAATCGCAACGCAGCAGGTCCTGCCACCCACCTGCCCCCAGTCGGTGTTGGTGTCGGCATCGCCCCAGCGGAGCAGCGTCCAGCATATGAGGGCAATGCCAGCCGCGCCCAGCAGCAGAGCTGCCAGCACCGCGGCGAAGACGAGTGCCACTAGCCACAGCAGTTGCTGAATGCTGCCCGGGCTGAACATCCTGAGGCGGCGGCGCGGCAGCCTGCGGAGCGGGCGAGTGGCGGCGGCGGCGGCGGTGGGAGGCAGCGTGCTCTTGGACCGCATCGCAGCATGCTTATCGTAGATCCAGCCCACTGCACGCTATGGCAGGCAATTCACCTTAAGGGCCGGCAGCGGCGGCGGCCGCTCGCGAACGTGCACAATACTTCCGCCGATCTCGGCAAGCAGAGAGAAAGCACCAGTAGGCGAGAGGATTGCAGACGAGCCGAACGCTACCAAGTGCACCCCGCCATGCGGGCACCCGCCAGCATTACGCGCCGCATGCCTTCACCACACGTTGCTGAAAATGCAGCTGCCACCATCCCAGCCACTTCCACCCAGCAGCTGCCGTGCTCCCTGCTGCCCCCAACAACACAACAAATAGTTCACACATTACATGGCTTAAGAGCAGCAGGTGCGTGGTGGGAGTGACGTCAACCGATCCGGGTCAGGGGTAGTATCGCGGCAGGCAGGCGGCCAGGAGGGACGAAAGGCAGACAAAGAGATGGGGCGCTATGCGGGCAGTTGATGGTACAGAGGGCCCCGCTGACAGGGTGCGGGGCTGGGCAGGGGCTGGGTAAGGGGGTCGCAGCAACGCCGGCCGCTACCAGCACGGGCAGTCAGCTGCACAGCGGCAGGGCGGCGCAAGCGGCGCAAGCTCCTGCGGCGCACGCCGCTGCTACAACAGCTGGCTGCTGGGGTGCAGGTGCGGCTGGCTGGCTGGCAGTTGGGCTGATGAGCGCCCACCTGCCGCTGTCAGGGAGCGGCTGAGATGCGCTCCAGTGCCGCTCGGAGCGGCCCCTCAAGTGCCGTAAGGGAACTGGGAGGCAGGGTCCGACTCCTCGTCTGCACGAAACAGTTGAACATGGGCACGTACAGTGAGCAGCAGAGGGAGTGTGGAAGGCACAGGCCCGCTCCAGGGGTAGAGAGGCTGCCGCCTGCTTGGCACGTTAGCGCCGGGCAGCATGTGTGCAGGCCTGGGTGAAAGTACAGCCCCTCTACCCCATCCCTCGCTGTACACCACCCCTTGCTCCCACAACCGAAGTCGCACCAGTGGGGTCCCAATGGAACGTGATGTCGCCGTCCTCGTTCAGCGGCACGCGCGCCGCCGGCTTGACGCGCTTGACGGGCACCGCCACTGCAGCGGGAGGGAGGGAGAAGCAGCAGAGGGTGTCGCTCATTGGGATTTGCCGCAGGCAATGTGAGTCACGCTGTGAGTCACTGTCCAGCAAGCTTCTCAGCCAGCGAGGCAGCCTAACCTGCAGCATGGCACATGGCTTGCAGCGACCCCCAGCCATGCTTGCAAGTACGACCGCAAGCCCAGGGGCAACTCAAGCGGCACACACCATTTAGCCTTGCAAGTACAACCGCCAGCCCAGCTGCATACAAGCTGATCACACCATTCAGCCGTGCAAGCATAATCGCTGGGCTTCCCACAGCTGCAACTCAAGCGGCACGCACCCGAGTAGATGGCGCCCAGGTCGGCGTCCGTGGTCACCGCCACCTGCCATGAGCGGGGGTGGTTGGATAAGGGTGAAATGTGAAGCTGTGCGAACATCTGCATTCATCAATAGCGCATCCAGCAGCAGCAGAGGCAGGGCGGCTGCTGCAAGCTGCAACCAAGTCTTGTGAACTGCCCGCCAGGAGGCAAAAAGAACTGCCTCTTAAAAGTCGAACAGCGTGCTGCTGCACGCACCTCCACCAGCTCGGGGCTCTCAATCTCCACGTAGGGTGACACAGCACCGATTATGCGCTCCCGCATCGCCTCCATGGTCACCTCGTTCATCCCCACGCTGCAAGTTTGACAAGTGGAACGCAGGGCAGTCGGCGAGCTGTTGCAAGCAACGAGCAGAGTGCAGCAGACCATATTCACAATGGCGACTCGTTCATGCCCGCGCTGCCAGCAGAACAGCTGTGCATCATCAGCACACGTTTCAGCCATCAACAGTGCAGCATGTGCAGCAACCAGCAGCCAGCACTGCACAACATCGAGCACCCAGTCCCATCCAGCATCCGGCATTCTGGCATAGCAGTGCACCGCATGCCAGCAGCCAGCAGTTTGCAGCAACTCTGCAGCAGCAGCAGCAGCCAGCAGCCCTTCTCGCCAGTCCACCACCAGGATCACGCGCACTGCATCCAGCAACTGGAAATTGACCAAGCAGCGCGTGCCCTCGGAGCCACACTGAGTGAGAGTTCGGGCCTGCTCACCGGTCGGCCACCAGGATCATGCGCAGCCGCTGCTTGCCCTCCTCCTTGGGGCTCATCGTCCGCGGCTGCTCCGGGAAGAAGATGCGCCACGCCAGCTGGACCTGCAACGAACAATAGCGCCATGCGAACCGTACAGCTGAGCGATCGTTCCCACGCACAGCTGGAAGCAGGCTGGAGTGAGTGGCAATACCCAGCGAAAGCATAGCCACTGCACAAGGCTGCACAAACACCGGCGGCTACCCAGTGCATCAGCCGCAGCCCTGCCCCACAACACCAACAGCGCTGCTAACAAAGGAGGCCCCCCTGTCACCTTGTGCAGGAACTCAGCCAGGCCGCCCTGCGGCTCCGCCACCTGCTTCTTGGCCATGCGGTGCTTGGCCAGGTGGATGATGTCCGAGACGTCAGTGTCGCTGCTGCTGGTGGCCGCGCCGCCCATGTGCTGCTGGTAGGCGGCAGGCGGCGGCGCGCGCGGGTGCGGTCGCCGCCGCGCCGCTGCCGCTGGGCCGCCTGGGCGCTGCTGCAGCGGCGGCCGGTGCGGAGCCGCTATAGACTGCATGGCTGGCGGGTGCTGGGGAGGCGCCGAGGGGGCTGCGGTGCAAACGGCGGTCGCTGCTGTTTGAGTTGAGGGGCTGCCTGGCGGGCTGCGCCTGCGCAGAGCGACTGAAGCTGTGGTGCAAGTGCGCGGGAGATAGGCGGCGGGGCGATCAGGCCCAGCAGACCTCGGGTCGGGCGTCTGCATGCGCGGCGCAGCGCGCACATCGCCTCCCCGCATCGCCTGGCAATTTGGAAGTTGCTCGATCGCTTCGTTCTTATCCCTCCGATTGCGGTGCCGCGGCCTGCGCGGCTCCAGCGCCCGCCCGATTTTCTTCCGGCCGCTACCGCGCTCCCGGCAGCCTGCCAGCCGCGCAGCAGAACGTGAGTGCCAATCAGAGGTGTTGTACACCATTTGCAAGCCACCCGCAAGTTCAGCTCGCCCTGCCGCCGCCCGGTGCCGCCGCCCAGTGCCGCATCGCAGCAGACGCCTGCTGCCCTTCCGATGCCCCCTGCCTAGCTCTGCAGCCGCAGACCACCACAGGCGGTGCAGCTGCGGCAACAGCCTACCGCTGCACTTGAAGCAGCGGGATGGAGGCGGCAGTGCCGCTGGTCCTGATTGTGATGGGCGTGATGGGCTGCGGCAAGAGGTGGGCTGCGGCATTGCCATTATTGCCGCACTGCACCCGGTGCGGGCGCTCTGTGCCTGTAAATGTGCCGGCCTGTCGGCGGTGCACGCCCAGCCGATCTGCAACCGACACAACCCCATGCGTTGCTGTGCCTCCTGCAGCACCGTGGCAGCCATGCTGGCGCAGGCGCTCAGCGCAGCATTCTATGAAGGCGATGCTTTCCACCCACCCGCCAACATAGCCAAGATGCGGGTCCGGCCGGCTGGGCCTGGGTGGCCGTGCATGCACATGCGGTGGTACCGCACGAGAGGCAGCAGCATAGAGGGCAGCCAGCCTGTGATGTCGCTGCAAATTTGTTGCTCCTCAACATCCTCACCCTCTCACTTGCGGCAGGCCGGCACACCGCTGTGCGACGATGATCGCTGGCCCTGGCTGCAGCGGCTGGCTGACATTGTGCAGCGGCACCTGGCATCCGGCCAGCCAGCGGTCCTGTCCTGCTCCGCACTCAGGCCCGCCTACCGGCAGCTGCTGCGCACGGGGCGGCGACCAAGCAGTAGCAGCTGCTCGCACAGCCACGGAGGATGGGTGAGCGGCAGCAGCGGCAGCAGCACGGAGCTGAGCGGGAGCAGAGCAGCAGGGGAGGACGGCACAGCACCGAGCAGCGGCGGAGTGGGCTTTGTGAGTCTGGGGCCGGATAGCAGCTGCTGCTTTTGTTTGTGGCTGCCTGGCTTGGTGTGAGTGCACACCTGCTGCTGCTGAGAAGCATGCTGCCTCTGCTGCACAGCTGCGCTCCTGCCATGCCACAATCTGCCGCCTGGAGCCCTGCCCCCCTCTGCCTCCCATTCTTTTGCCTGCCAGGTGCTGTTGGACCCGCCCCGCCACGAGCTTGAGCGGCGGCTGCTGCAGCGCTCCGCAGCAGGCGGCCACTTCACTCCAGGCACAGCCCTGCTGGACTCCCAGCTTGCTGCACTGGACTATGAAGAAGCGGAACTGCTGCTGCATGTGCAGGGAGACCCCTTCCCGCCAGCCGAGCAAATTGTGGCGGCAGTGCTGCAGCGCTGCGGGCAGAAGGGCATGCCGAGCTAGCAGCTGGCATTAGCAGAGCCTCTGCTTGAAGGCAGGCTGTACGTATCTGTAAGATATTGGAACTACAAAACAAGCTTGAAAACTTACTGGTCAAACATGCAAAGTAAGCAGGGGTCGGACATCAATCTGCCTTCTTGTCACCACCGCCGTCGCCTGGCGCCTGCTGCACCAGCGGCTGCCGCTCTCCCTCCTGCTGCTGTGCCTGCTGTTCTGCTTGCTGCTGCTGCTGTGCCTGCTGCGCCAGATCGCGGTAGTGGTCGGCCACAGTGCGGCTGCCGTAGCACATGCCGACTGCGGCAGGCAGGGTCGTGCAGGACAGGCAGGCCTGGCGGTGGGCGATGACCAGCAAAAGGGCGGGCAGGCCGGGGAGCCCCACCGTGCTCACAGCGTGAAGGCAGAGCCAGGCGGCATGGCACAGCCTGGCAGCTTTGCGGGGCCCAGGATTGATTGCAAACTAAACCATCAGTCTCAGCAGTCGGCTCACTCGAGTCGTGGGTGGTGGAGTAAATCATGAACCGCAGGGCGCTGTCCACCGCTGCTGCCGGCTGCCACACCAGGCCCAGCAGCCAGGCCACCGGCGCCGCCAGCCGCAGCAGGCCAATGGGAAGGGGCAGGATGCGTACGCGCTCGCGCGGTTTGCCGTGCGCCTCGGCTGCCTCGTAGATGACCTCCCGGAACGTCAGTGTCTGCGGCCCGCCAATCCTGGCAGGCACAAGGGGTTGAAGGAAGCAGGTGGGTTCTGATGGCACATGCGACAACGCAACTGGTTGGGTGGCATGGAGCGGGCGCCACTCGCATGCAAGTTGCCGGCGGCGTGCCGTTGGCCGCCCAATGAGGCACTTGCTGTTCCCAAAGTCAGTCTTCAACCTCAACCGACTCCTCATTCACGCACTGGCCTCCAGCAAGCTGTCGACCGCAGCATGCTGCTTGCCAGCAGCGCCCACTGACTGACATGCTCTCCTGTCTCACCTGACCTCCTCATTTGCGCACTTGCCCTCCAGCAAGCAGTCGGCCATGAAGCGAGCCAGCTCCGCGCCGTCAATGGGGTTGTAGCGCGAGGTGCCGCCGCCCGGCACCAGCATCCAGTCGTGGCTCTGCGGGCACAGCGAGGGTTCAGGAGAGGGGTTGTTGATGCAAGCAACTTTGCACAAGAATGCTGCCGGGCCACTGGCCTGAGGAGGTTTGGAACGTATGACAGAGTAGGGCGCGTGAGCGCACCTGCATGTGCTTCCATGGCATGTCTGTAAAGTCCTTGAAATAGGCCGTGGGGCGGATGATCGTCCAGCTCAGCCCATACTCCCCTGCACATCCAGGCATGTGGTGGCTACGTGAGCTTGCACATGCCCTGTTCATGCATTTGCTGGCCGATGGCAGTGGAGAGCCAGTGTACTGCAGATACGCCACTGGTATTTACTATTCAGCTGGAAGCTTGCCTGCCATCTGCTCAATGTGATCCACTGCCGCCTCCTTGGCCCTGCATGGCCAGTGCAGCAACAGCAGTTGAGCAGAACTGTGCGCAGGCTGCAAGCACAGCTGCAGCATGGCCACAAGCCGAGGGTTGTGCGCCTCCTCGCTGCACAATTGCAAGCGGCATGCACTGCTGGCATGCAGGCCACAGCAGCGCAGTTTCCATCACCGCCACCCGTACACCTCTGCATCGGCACCGATGCCTTCGCCTCTCGCCCTTCGTAAGTTGCCACCAGCAGGTAGCGTTCCACGCCACTGCTCGAGGCAGGCAGAGTGCTGCCGCCTGTGCCAGCGGCACCAGCAGCAGCTGCTGCCCTGCTGCCCTGGGTCTCCCCAGCTGGCTGCCGTGCTGCTGCCGTGGCTGCTGCCTCCTGGAAAAGTGCGATGTTCGCGTCACGATCCACAGAGTCAGGGGTGCCCCTGCGGTGCAGATTGTGGCAGGCATGTTGGGAGCTGGGGCTTGCACGCCAGGCATATGCATGCATGCGCATGGTGCACAGGCGTATGCAGCTGCCGCATTGCTACGTTGCAGCAAACACACGTGAATGTGCACAGACGCACAACAGCGGCAAGTTGCTCACCCGCGCCAGTGCATGTCTGCTGCGAGGCAGGAGGCAACTGCACGGCAGCCATCGCACACCCTGCGATGCAGCAGCGGGTGTGAATATTCAGGGCATACAGAATGCATGGTCTACTCAGCTTCAATCGGCATGTCAGGTCATTTCAAGGAGTGCTCACCCCACCAGGGCGCCCGGCAGGGTCACATCCGCCGCCACGACGTCGGCGCCTGCTGCGGCCAGCGCAGCCGCCGCCGGGCTGTCGGCGCGGCGTACCAGCGCACGCACGGGCGTGCCACGGCGCAGCAGCTCCTTGGTTACGAAGCTGCCCAGGTAGCCAGAGGCTCCGGCCACCAGTATGGGTCTCGGGTCCGAGGAGGAGGGCATGCCTGCGGCAGGTGGCGTGGCGGCGGCTGCTTCAAGTGGCGGTGCACTGCAGGCGGAGAGCGCGGCAAGCTGCGGGACGGTCTAATGCGCCTTCCTGATACCCTGCAGCTGCCAAGAGCTGCCCTCAGCGGCTTGGAGGGGCTCAGGGAGCGAGGAGGTGTCGGCTCTTTTGGTACACGCTCTGCAAGGGGCGCTGACGTCTTTGATGGTTGTAGTAACTTGTGCGCCGCAAGGTTTTGCGCCCTGATGACGGAGCCGTGCACTTCTCATGCCACCGCCCGACCGCCTCGTTCCCGCCTGGCAGGCGCAGGCGCCGAGGCCGCCGGCACACCACCGTGCAGCTTTGGATGCCACCACCCTGTGTGTGATTTCCCACTTACGAGCGTGTATCCTGCCATGCTTGCACAAGCTCCGAGCTGGTGCAGCAGCGAGCAGTGCGCCTCCGAGCGGCGGGCCAGGTGGGCACTGCAGGTAGGAGGCACTGCCTGCCTATGAACCACCTGCATGCTGCATTGCATGAACGAACATGCATTCCAGAAATCCGTTTGAGGACAGTGTCAGCCTAACCGGCTGGCCAGCAGGCGGCGGCACCGCTTCGCCCGCTGGGCGGCGGCGGCGGCGACGGCGGCGGCCAGCCCACTGCTCCCTGGCGCTGCTGGTGCATTTGCAGGTGCCTTGCGCTCGCTCTAGCCTCCAATGCGCGCCGCCCTGGCGGTCGCCTTGTCCAGCGCCGTGCCGCCCCTGCGAGCAGCGCGCGCCTTGCAGCTCGTGGCCCGCCCTGCAGCTCCTCTGGCCCTGGAGAACGCGGCCAGCCGAGCCATGGGCCAGGCGCTGTCGCTGCTGCCGCCGCCGCTGCGGCCCGGGCGGCGAGGTGTGGCGGCTGGCGCCAAGGTCGGCAAAGCCGCCATCGACCGCCCTGCAGAGGAAGACCCAGACCTCTGGTGGGCGCTGGGAGCGCACAGAATGCTCTTGGCTGCCATGCGTACACGCACCATATGTTGCCGGCATCTGGGTGGTCGTCAGCTGGTGCTGCTCATGTTAAAGCCCAACTTGCGCCCCTGGATGCCATCGCTGCAGGATGATTTGCGGGCTGGGCAACCCCGGGCCGCGGTACGAGGACAACCGCCACAACGTGGGCTTCATGGCGGTTGATGCGCTGGCGCGCCAGGAGGGCATTGCTGTCGACCGCCTGCAGGCAAGTGATTTGGGTTGATGGACAAGGCCACGTTTGTACGCCCCTGGTGCTGCTGCCTGTCCGGCCCAGCCGTGTCCTCGCCTCCCGTTACATCCGCCGCCGCCGCCTAACAACGCCCTGGCTGTGCGCAGGACAATGCCGCGGTGGGGCGCGGCCGCTTCTGCGGCAAGAAGATCCTGCTGGTCAAGCCCATGACGTGAGCGGGGGGGCCTTCATGTTTGTTGGAATCCTGTGTGAAGGCTTGTGCCCTGGAGCCAGGAGGTGTTTTGCTGGGTGGAGGTCTTGTCCGGCTGGAGTCTGCTGCTGCAAGTGCCCCTGTCCTGAGTTTTGTGCAATAACGCTTGTACTGACCCGTGAACTGGCTGCTGCCTTCGCTTCCCTGCAGCTTCATGAACGTGTCGGGCGAGGCGGTGGGCAAGCTGGCCCGCTTCTACCGGGTGGGCAGTTGCCACTACAGCCTGCCACCACAAGAGCTAAGGACCCACCAGTTGGGCCTGCCACTTTTCCCATGCTAGCCCCGCGTCTCGGCTCATTTCGCTTTTGCCCCTGCCTTCTCCATGCATCCAGATCCCAGCTGAGCGTGTTCTGGTGGTGTACGACGACCTGGATCTGGACACCGCAGCAGTGCGCCTGCGCGCCAAGGGCGGGCACGGCGGGCACAACGGCATGAAGAGCATTGCCGGTAGGGACCATGCTGGCTTGCATGTGTGCGTGCCATGCTGGCAGGGCAGTCACACTGTTGCCGTGCCTGGCCTGCTGTGCTGCTGGCGAGCGGCATAAACTGCAGCGAGGCATGGCTGGTACCACACATGTGCAGGCATGTTCCGAAACAACCGCAGTGCAACTGCCGGGCTGCTCCTCCCTTCCCTCCCAATTGTACAGCCCACCTGCAAGGCGCCAAGGACTTCCCACGGCTGCACATCTCATCTTTGTTTACAACTCGACCGAACCAGCAATGTGACTATTAGTTGAACTGGCTGTCTGCTCCTCCGCTTCCGTCGTTGTGCAGCCCACCTGCAAGGCACCAAGGACTTTCCACGGCTGCGCATCGGCATCGGCCGGCCACCGGGATCCATGCCTGTGCATGCCTGGGTGCTGCAGGTGCGTGATTGTGGTTTGCTCCTTGCGGTCATGTGCTGCTGCGACGGCACCGGCACCTAGATGCCGCTGCTGTGCTGCCGTTTTTGCGGTTGCTGCGGCGGCGGCTGCGCGGCTGCTGCTGTTGGCATCGCATCTGCTGCTGCCCAGAAGCATTATTCTTGTTTCCTTTCGTCCCTGCAGGACTTTAGCAAGGCGGAGCGCGAGGAAATTGACATTTCGGTGCAGGTGGGTCCACTGGACAGTGCAGTGTCGTCTGGTCTGGCTAGCACATGCCTCACGCTGCGTTCTGCTGCTGTGACACCTGGCTGTCTGCAGCGCTGCTGTTCAAGGCAACGCCATTCTTGTCTGCTGGCTTATTTCTTACCGTTGCCAGCTCTTGTACCCATTTCTTAGGGGCGCTGTTGTCTCCTCTTTTTCACAACTTGCAGGAGGCCATCGATGTCATCCGCTCCGCGCTCACCCTGGGCATGGACAAAGCGGTGAGCGGCGTGCGCGTGGACCGCAGCGGAAACGTGATCAAGCCGCCCCACTCCAACGGCAAGAAGGGCGGCGGCGGCGGCGAGGGCGGCGGCAGCGGCAAGGCCGGCAAGGCTGGCCAGGCGCCGGCTGCAAAGAAGCAGAAGAAGGCGGCTGCGGCTGGGGAAGAGGGCGCTGCTGCTGCAGCGGCAGCGACAGGTGCAGCAGAGCCCACGCAGCAGGCAGCAGCAGCAGAGGCGGCTCAGCAGCCGGCGATGGCAGCGGCGGAGGCGCGATGAGCACCTGATTGTCTCTGCGCCTGCATTTCATGCAGCGTCTTACAGCTGGCACCTCGTTATTTCATTGCAAATTGGACCTGACGCATAACAAGAGCAAACGGTCTGCTCAGCTTGGCTACTGTACAGGCTTGTGCGGGCATAAATAATCAAGCAGGGGGAGGCGATATGATGTGCAAGGCAGCTTGCATGCATGCAGGAAGTGCAAACAAGGCTTATTGTACTGCCTAATGGCGTGCTGCCTAGCGCAGAACATGGCAAGGAGCAAATGCAGATGCGCTGCTTTCCCAGCAGCGGTGTTGATAAGCGGGGTGAGAGAACTACTGTAGCTGCACAACTAGCCAGAGGGAGGCCGGGAAAAATGCCGTGGCCCGTGGCCAAGCGCTGGCACTGCCGCCACCATAAAGTGACTGCTGCCTCACACGCGGGCATATGCGCCCGGAAAGCCAGCAGGCGGCTCCTCTGCA
>VFQQ010000391.1_pt1 | contig 91454 bp, 162 predicted proteins | sample 3512341 | NCBI WGS metagenome assembly VFQQ01 (sample SAMN10412373, study PRJNA504923) | tailings metagenome | isolation source: Relicate 2 Philex TSF1 revegetated site | place: Philippines: Tuba, Benguet | collected 2017-08-29 | reverse complement strand
CAGCGCGCTGGCAGGGCGCCGATTGCTGCGCTGAGATACCCGCGAGCCAGCTGACATGCTCCCAGGCCAGCTTTCAAGCCATGTATCAGGAGCGGTTGGGCCGGGTTTGAGCAGACAGCCGGCCCAGGCCCCGAACCCCTTCAGCAGCTGCTGCTGCATGGCTGGTATCAATGGCAGCGCAACCGGCACGCGATGGACACCGAGTCGTGTGCAGTGCGTGCAGCTGCACACTGTCATCGGGATGCCAGCAGGTGCTGCAGTCGCTGAGTACGGTGCCTTTGATTGACCGCTAGGCTACTGGCTTGCAGTGGGGCTGCAGCCACAGGAGTGGAACAGCAGCCTGCCTGCAGGCGTGCTGCTGATGAGCATGTCTGCAGGCGCTCGGCTCGTCCATCACCTGAGGCACCCGCGCAAGTAGCGGAAGCAGTAGCGGAAGCCACCACTGCAATGCCAGCTAGGCGCCGCCGCTGTGTACGTTGCCAAACAGGTACTTCACGTCAGCCGCGTGTGCGGCGCTCTGTTGCTCTAGCGCTTCAGGGTCAGGCATGGGGCGGCTGGCTGCCTGCAGGCATGCTCCTCAATGTCGGGGCAAGTCTGCAGGTGTCAAACGCTCCCTTCAAACCCAGGCGGCCTCGCAGGTGGCAGAAGCCCATTGCCCGCTGCCAGGCAGGGGCTGAGCGAGGGCTCAAGTCACATTCAAACCCAGCTGCTGTGCCAAGACTTGCAAGGTCACACAGAGCTACACACCACTGATGTGCGGCTCGCCGCCGCCACGGAGCATCTATCACTGACAAGCAGACGTACCCCTGGCAGCAAACAGCGCGCCGGCAGAGCATTAGATGCTGACAGGAGGAGCGGCCCTGCAACGCCAGGTCGGAAAGGCTGATTGCTGCCAGAAAGTGCGGCCCGCAAAAACCAGTTCGGGAGCTCCCAGATTATAGGGGATTCTGCTGGCCACATATGCAGCTGCCTTGAATGCGTGCCTTTGCCACAGACAGCTTGCCTCGCACCCATCAGCAGCTGCTGCCGCAAGGCATGCCTGTGCCGAAGCAGCTGCTGCCCAACATGTGCAGGGGCACAGGGGTTGTGCGCACCGCATGCCAACAAGGCCGCCAGCTTGCGCAGTCGTTGAGTGCGGTGCCAGCAGTGCCAGGAAGCTCAACTGTTGACTGACTGTGTCTGGCAGCTGTCTTGCTCTAGCGCTTCAGCCGCAGGCATGGGGCGGCTCGCTGCCTGTAGGCTTGCTCTCACGGGCGGAGCAAGTCCGAAGGCAGCCAGCTGCTCCCAGGTCTGAGGCACCCACGCAAAGCGGCGGAAGCCCTTGGCAGCTGCGCAGGCGCTGGCATCGAAGCACCCACAGATGCATGCTCGAAGAAAGTGCACACGCTCTGCTGATGGTGAGCCAGCTGCCGCGGCCAACAAAGGGCGCCAGCCAGCTGCATGCACGTGGCAGATGGTGCACGTGCATGCAGCCGAAGGCGGCCCGTTTGCAGGCACGCAGCCCGTGGCCATGTTTCCGGTTGATGGCTGTTTCCGGTTGCTGGATGTTTCCGGCTGGTGAGCGGATATCGCAAAAGTACCAGCAGGCCATGAGCAACCGAGAAACGGCAACCGGTGTTGCAAGTGCTGCTCTGTCCATTACAGACAGGGAAGGTCGGCAGCCAGCATCATTGCCAGCACCAGCCAACTGCAAACAGGAACGCAGTGGCCCTGCGGCCATGCATGCAGCTGAGAAGGTGCTGTACTACGAAGGCTGCCAGAGACAGCTGGGGCAGCCAGGCATCTAGCCCAACCCGCACTCTGCGCGTTGGTGCCAGCCGAAACCTCTTCGCATCACACCGAGACCACTCCAACAGCCAACATAGCTGTAGCAGCCGGCTGCAAACCAGCCTGCAGAGTACTGCGAGCGTGCAGGCAGCGTCTTAAGCACAGCTATGATGGCTTCCATGGAGGGCTGTGCTGGCCAGACCTTCAGCCACTGTGCATTCCGCCCTTCCTTGCTGCACCAAAACGGCTGTTCAAACCCAGACCAGCAGCTCTGGCAGCCAGCAGGGGTGCACGAGCAGCTGCAAGCCTGCCAGACAGATGACTGCAGGCGTGCAGCTGATCGCATGCACCACGCCGACGGCTGTCAAAGCAGCCTGGGGGCAGCCAGGCCTTCAAGGCCACACTGCACTTCGACCGTCCTCACCAGGCCACCTGTTCTCCCCTTAAGCAGCAGCAACTCTGGCAGCCAGCACAACTGAGCCATCCCGCTGCAAGCCTGCCAACAGAGCGCTGCGGGCATGCATGCAGCGTTTCAAGCACAGCTACGATGGCTGCCAGAGGAGGCTGGGGGAGGCCACGCTGCCCGCCCTGGCCAGTCTGGACCATGTTGCCGGTCTACAGAACCAGCAGCTCTAGCAGCCAACACAGCTGCACCGCCCAGCTGCAAACGTGCCCGCTGAGCAGTTCGAGCATGCGTGCAGCCTGGCATCTGCACTGGTTGATGGCTGCCAGACAGCTCTGGCATGGCCGGCATGGTCAACTTGCAGCCTCAGCCCGCTCTCAATCGCGCTCAATACCAAACACTGTTGCCCAAATCCAGCCCAGCAACTCTGGCATCCAGCAGGCTTGCGTTGTGGAGCAATGTGGGCACGCATGCAGCAATCGTGCGAGACCTGAAGGCCGTCGAACATTGCGGTGGGGCGGCAAGGCCCTCGTTCGCTCTTCGCCAACCGTCTCGCTCAAACCCGCCGGTTTGAAAAGCCAATTGCGATGCTCCAGCCAGCTGTGCACGTGGCATGCACGTGCCAGCATTGCCCCAGCTGTGCGCGTGGCATGCACGTGCCAGCATTGCCCCAGCTGTGCACGTGGCATGCACGTGCCAGCATTGCCAACAGCATGCTGGGTGACCAGTGCCCCACACAGCGGTTGGACAGGGCCAGCAGCTGCGGCCAGCAAGGGGTGCCTGCCCGCTGCATGCGCGTGCATGATAATGCATGTGCATGCAGCGGACTCACACCCAGCTGAAAGGCACACAACTGCTTGGCGTTGCCGCCGTAGCTGGTGTGCTTGAGATGAGGCTGCAAATTCAGCCCATAAAAGGCCGAGAAGTGGTCGTTTATGGTTCGACAGTGCTGGTCCAATCTGCTGCCTGGCCGGTAACTGTGGACAGCCAGCGCAGGTGCATCAGGCAGCTGCATGCGTGCCTGCGGTAACGACTGCAAGCACACATGCAGCTGGCTGGCTGCACTGTGTATCGCTGCCACAGAAGCCAGGGTCAGGCGGCCGCAGACCCTGATGCCCAAACACTCTAGCCAGCAAAAAGAAACCCTGGCCAGCAAAAAGCGACCGGCAGAACCCTCCATAGCAACGCTCTGAAGGGGGCCTGCTTGGACCCGCGCGGTCAACAACAACTTGCACCTGCAAACCCAATCTCCTCAAAACGAGCACCCACCTGAGCAAGCGAGCCGTACACCCCTGTGTTGGCCGCATCGCCGTCTCCCCAGCTGGCAGCCATGCTGCCGCCGCCGCCGCCCGGCATGCGCCCCATGCTGCCGCCGGGGTAGGCAAGGCCGGACTCGAAGAGGCGGGTGAAAGTGCCACCGCCGCCGCCAGGCATGGCCAGAGGATCCAGCGCTTGAGCAAGTGTTTGCTGCATGAGTGTGGCTTCGGCTGGATCCATGCCCTGTGCGCAGATGCAAGGGGGTTGGGAAACACGCTCTTTAGGTTGCCGGTTGCCTGTGCGCCTTGACCGCCCAACGCGACGCAAACATGCTGGCCGGCTAAGCACACACAGGGCTGTGGCGATCCAATGCTGTGCCGTCTTGACAGCCCCCCAACAACTCAAACTCACCTGCGCAAGGGCGGCGCGATAAATGGCTTCCAGGCGGGACCCCGACACAGCCGTCGCGCTGCTGGCTGCAGCAGCTGACGAAGAGCCGGCGGCTGCGGGGCGTGCCAGCAGGGGGTGCTGCGTGGCAGGGCCAGTGCTGGCGGGCAGGGCGGAGGCGGTGGTGTGGCGCTGCGGGTAAGGGGGAGAAGCTCGGAAGAAAAGATTAGGCAGGGCAGCTTGGAGCAGCAGTTAACCAGCGAGCAGTGGCTCGTGCAATGATGGGAATTTGCAGGCAGCGATGGGCACTTGTGTGCAACCATGCACAAAGGGGCACCACAATAGCAGCAGCAGCAGCAAATCCTGCCGGTCTCACCCCGCGCATGCGCCCGCCCAGGTAGCTGCGGTTGCGGGAGCGCAGCAGCCCAAACTCGTCCAGCATCTGTGGCAGGGGTGAGGGCTTTGCATGGAGCAAGTTGGGCGAAGCGCTGCCACAAGGCGACACCGCCGCACAATCACAATGCTGAGGCGAAACATAGAAACTGCAGCCACTGGCACATAGAACATGCACACAAGGCACATCAGGTGTGAGCTCAGCGCCCACAGCATGCACAGCAGCCGCAGCATGCACAGCGCCTCACCGCCTCCAGCTGGCGCGCCCGAGCCGTCTCGCCCCGCGGCACGCCGCCGCCGAAATCAACGGGCTCGCTGCAGAGGGAATTGAGGAGCAAATGAGGAGAAATCTCAGCTGATGAGGCATTTTAGATGAGGATTTGCGTGCATGGTTGTATGGTTGGCAGACAGCGGCATAAGCGAAAGCAGCGGGTGCAAGTGGGGTCAGGCAGCTGCGGCTGGACAACACAAATCTGTCACAGGTGTGTGTTTCAATTAGAGCAATCCTCACCGCAGGGCCTCTGCCTCCAAGTCAAGCTCGTCATCGCCAATCACCTCTGCAAGTGGAGGAGGGAGTGATGGGCAAGCACTTGCGTCAATGGCAGCACTTGAGGCCAAGCGACAACAGCCCCCGCCTGGGAAGCGGTCAGTACAAGGTGCAGCTGCACTTGGGCTGAGGCAGTTTTGCAAAGACTGAGCGTGGGTCGCATCTGCATGCCAAAGCCCGAACGCAAGAGGCAGGCCATTTGGCAGGCAGTGGGATGCCATCTGCACCCTGCTTCTTGCCACATGGTGAGCTCCGCATTAGGGCTCACGAAGTGCGACTGCTGTGCGGTCCTGAGCCACCACACTTGCATGCCATACCACAGTATTGGCAATCAAAGCCAGACAGAGGTGGTTTCTGGGAGCAGGGTGTGCACATGTGCAGCCAACGGCAGGTGGGCAGGCAAGCGCCGCCCAGCTGCCTCGTGCTGTACATGGTCACCCTGCCTAGATCAAGCTGCACCACGCTGGATGCCGATTGGTCTTCTCAGGACTGGGAGGAGCGCACTTCTGCTAAGCCCTGCTGCCCATCTTCTTAGGGCTTCAAGTTTGCAAAGTGTGCAGGGGGAAGCGAGGGTGTGTGACAAGATGGCAGCTGCCCGGCGGGCGGGGCGGGGGCTGCCATGTCAGCTTGCCGCAGCTGACCATTCACATCACACGCTTTGTCCCCGCTGCGCATGCGCGGGGCTCTCGGCTGTTGACCAGCCCGAGAGCATATTAGCAGTGCTGCAGCTGATCTGCCCCGAACACCAAGTGTCAAAGTGTGCGGCCGGCACAAGCGCAGCTGCATGGCAAACGGATGGGGCTCTGCCACACTCGGTTGCCAGCAGCATTCAGCGCTGTTTAAGCCGCGGCGCTCCTTGACAAGTCGCCCCACACTGAAGTCGTTGTGCGAAAGCTTTCACGAGAACAATGTTGGTGCGCCAAGATCAGCCAGGGAGGGGCTTGGACATCAGCCGCTGCCAGGAAGCAGGCGAGTTGTGCGTCAGTGTGAAGACAAATGCCCACCCTGCCGCGCTCAGCGGCAGCAAAACCACTAGCAGAGGCTTGGATACCGCGCGCGGCTGGGCAGCAGGCGAGCGGGACGCAGTGGCCCGCCCCCTTGCTGCCCATGGCCCATGTGCGATTAAAGTCTTCCCCGCTGCGCCGCCATCAGCATACCTAACCAGACACCTAGCTTGAGCAGCTGCCTAACCCGACACCTGGCTTGAGCAGCTGAGGCCCGGAGAACAAGAGCTGCGGGGCAGCAGGCGGGCGGGGGCAGTTGCCCATTCCGCTTGCTGCCCTGACCCTCCAGTCTACACGCCACAGCTGCCGTGCCGCACTGGCTCAGGCAGAACCAGGTACCAACCTCGCAGCGCATGCCAGGCTTTTTGAGGATTGGCGAATGTGCTCTGGGCAGCAGGCGAGCAGGGCACAGTGGCCCGTCGCCTTGCTGCCCATAGCGGCACCCCTCACTGACAAAAATGAGTAGGCATGCACCGGCTGAGCAGGCGAGGCAAGGCTTGGATGTCAGGCGGTGCCAGTGGCGGGCAGCAGGCGAGCGGGGCGCCGTCCCCGTTCCGCTTGCTGTCGCCACAAGCAGCACCTCAAAGCCTGCCCTTATGCATCCCAGCGCTACAAGCAAATCCCTGCGTCTCTCCCACGCTGAGCAATGTGGGTCTGGCCTAAGCCGGCAGTGCTGTTTAGTCAGGGCAGGGAGCAGGCGCGCATAGGCATGGCAGGTGGGCGGGGCAAGTGCCACCCGTCTGCCATCTGCTGCTGTACACTCCCACCCTGCCCTGACCAGAGAGTTGCCATAACCATCTTGCGGAACAATAAAACGATGCCCTTAGCAGGCGAGGGCTTGACACCAACACTGCTGTGCAGCAGGCAAGCGCGGCGCAGTGGCCTGTGCCCGCGTGCTGCAAATATTGCGGGATCACAGCCCTCAGCGCAGCTCTGCCAGCGGAACAGGCATGGTAGCCCCCCCTACTGAGCAGGCGATCCGCCACCGCCATAAATCAACAGACGCTTGACAAAAGCGCCGTGGGTTGCACCCAAGGCAGGCTCAAATGAGTTGGCAGGGTAGCATGGCTAGAAGGGTGCCCGTCCAGACAGCAGGCGGCTGGGCGCAGGTGGGCCCCGCCAGCTGCCGCGTGCGGTACATTCCTAGCCCTGCGGCCCTGCCCAGCCCTGCAGCCACACTCCAGCGACCTGGTGCCCACACTAAAAGTTTGTGTAGACGGGACGCACGTACAGGTATGCCCTCGTGAGCCCGCGATGGCTGCAAGCAAGAAGGACAGAAAAAAGCAACGCAGAGCAACACACCCTCCAGGCAGGCGGCATCGTTGGTCCCACTGATACCAGTTGCAACAAAAAAAGCAAAGGGGGAAAGAGAAGAATCCGCACCGTCCAAGCACGCCTCATGGTCGTCCTCGCCGAGCCCCGTCAAAATTCAACCAAAATGTAGACTCTAAAACATCCCAAGTAACAAGGCATGCGCACCGTCTAGGTAGGCCTCGTCGTCGTCGTCCTCCATCCCAAACTCCTCCGCCTCCTCGTAGTAGTCGTCCTGCGGACGAGAGCAGGAAGGAACATGGAGAAGTTGAGGCAGAGCACGCCTGCTTGGTTGGCACTCTTCAGTTGTGCGAGATGCTGCGTGCAAGGTTGCAAACGCCCACACAGAACATGCGCTTGCCTCCAGGTCGGTCTGCCCACCGTCGCCCAGCTCTAAACCCAGTCCCCAAGCAAAATGACAGTAGAACAACAGGCTACAAAGTACACATGCACTTGCCTCCAGGTCGGTCTGCCCGCCGTCGCCCAGCTCTAAACCCAGTCCCCAAGCAACATGACAGTAGAACAACAGGCTACAAAGTACACATGCACTTGCCTCCAGGTCGGTCTGCCCGCCGTCGCCCAGCTCCAGGCCGTCCTCATCCTCGCCCTCATCCTGCAGCTGCAATGGAAAAAGCAAAGTGCAAGTGAATAAACCATACACTGCAGATCAATGCCAAATGTCCTCGTCCTCGCCCTCGTCCTGCAGCTGCAACGGAGATGCATTGCAGTCAGTGGCAATGTGCGCATCAACAGAGGCATCCCACCAGCTGAGGCACGCCCCCGTCCTACAGGGCAAGCGCGCCACCAACATCGGCCAAAACCTCTCCCAAGCTGTTTGCAAAACAAAAAAAGCTCACCAGCTGGGGAGGCACACCGCCGTCCTCCAGATCGAGAGCGCCATCGTCCTCATCCTCATCCTGCTCCAGCTCAGCCTCCTCAGCTGCCGCCAGCTCAGCGTCTTCTTCGTCCTCATCATCTTCCATGTCTGTGAAAGCAGTCGCAAGAGGAAGCAGATGTGGACATGTGGCGGCGCTGTGTACACACCGCACGCACTCACTGCCGAGCATTGCAGCACTCTGTCCGGCAAACCTGAAGGATGCAGCCCCAAACGGCAGGTCCACCCACCTGACTCAATGTCGGAGCCTGAGGTGTCGAGCTCGCTGTCGCTTCCGGAGCCGTCTCCGTCCTCGCTGTCAATCTCCACCACCAGTGGGCCCTGTGCAGTGCAGGGAAGAAAACGGGCAGGAGAGGTGAGAAATCGGAGCCGTCTTCATGTAGCTGTCAATCTCCACCACCAGGGGTCGCTGTGAAGTGGAGGGATATGAGGAGAAACAGTGGGCACAGCATGGCCCAGAAGACAGGTGAGAGGCCACGCTGAGCTGGCAACACAGGGCACAGCATGGCTGCCATGGTTGCAAGGCTGTAGCAGCAGCAGCAGCAGCAGTGCACCTTTTAACCCTTCCTTCCTCCCCGCTGCTGAAGCCCATGCTATCAATACATCATGTATTCAACGCTAGGTCAGCAGCGCACCTCTCCCTCCTCATCCTCCTCTCCACTGGACCCCGTGCTGACAAACTCGCATAACAACTTCAACGACGAGCAGCAGCAGCGCACCTCTCCCTCCTCATCCTCCTCTCCACTGGACCCCGTGCTGACAAACTCGCATAACAACTTCAACGACGAGCAGCAGCAGCGCACCTCTCCCTCCTCATCCTCCTCCCCGCTGGACCCCATGTCGTCGTCCGAGTGGCCCATGCTCTCATCCTCCTCATCCTCCTCGCCTTCACTGCCCGACATGCCGCTGCCTGCGACAGTAAAGGGAGCAGTCAGAAGTTAGAGAAAGAAAGCGCCAATACTCTATCCTCCTCGAGCTTGCTGCCTGCAGCAGGAAACAGCGTGAGGCGGCCGCCAGGGCTGAGAGGCAATGCGGGGAGGGTGGCCAGCCACAATGCACGGCAAGACGCCCGGTTGCTTCATGGTCCCAAAGCCTCTGCCCATCCCAGGAGGGCCCTAAGCCATCCACTGCAACTGATATCCAGCCACATACACACAACACTCCACACCGCTGTCGTCATGCGCCTCGTGTCAAACAAGCGGGAGCTGCCGCCCAGCGCTGTCAACCAACTCGGTGCGCTGCAAAGCTACGTGCAAAACAGCTGGCCGCACCGTCGTGCTCTTCAGAGTTGAAGGAATCTGAGCTGCCGCCCAGCATCTCTGCATCCGAGCCCAGCAGCGCCTCCTCTTCCGCCATCAGCCCCTCAATGGCCTCCTCAACTGCATAGAAACCATCACAGTAAGGTGAGCGTCAATCAATTTGACAGATTTATTAGAGGCGCATCGGCCCAGCAGCGCTTCCTCTTCCGCCATCAGGCCTTCAATAGCCTCCTCGACTGCAAGCAGATTGAATGGCAGTGATGCAAAACTGTGATGAACAATAAGCACGGGCAGGTGGGCGGTTCAGCGGCTCGGCGCGCGCAGCAGCACAGCAAACAGGTAACATCAGCTCCACAGTGCCCAGCCAGAGCAGCCCCAGCCTCACTTGAGCGCCGCTCGGCGCGTGCGCGGTCGCGGTCGGCATTCTCAAGAGCGGCCTCAGCGGCACGCAGCGCCTGCAGGCGAGACAATAGGTTGGCAAGCTCCGGCAGGTAACTCAATATGCAAGGCGCCTCGGAAGAGGTTCACAACAACGCCTGCAAGCCGGCGGGCACCACAGCCACGGAATCTGCTACCAACCAGATCTGCTCTGCACTTTGCATATGTTTACCTGGCGGCCTGCTTCCGGCGCCACGCTGGCGGGTGTGACAGCTGGCACACCGCCCGCCCCGCCCGCCGCTGCACCCTCGCCACCTGCAGCCTGCCCGCCCGCGCCGCCCTCGCCACCCGCCCCTGCTGCGCCCGCCGCTGCGGCGCCTTCGCCAGCGGCGGCGCCGGGGGCGGCGGCGGCAGCGGGAGTTTGCCGCTTCGGCCAAGCACGGGTCAGGATTTCGAGCGGGCGAAGAATGGCATGCACACTTTGAATGGCCTGCGGGAGCGGAGAGGGGAGAAAGCAGGAGGCAGCGGCAGGTGTCTAGAGGTACGATGGGAGGATCGACACTGGCAAGCGTTGAAGCAGGAAGCCTGTCTGGTATGCGTTTGGGAAACAGAAAGGCCCAGCCACCATACATGCAGCAGCAACGTACGTCCCAGCCGCCCCTCAAAATGCCAGAACAGCAGCTGCACAAAGCGCTAAGTCTTGCCTGGGGGTGGTCGATCAGCTGCATTTGACACCCTCGAAGCGCAACTAGCCCGAAAAACAGCTTGCTGAAAGTGCATACCAAACCAAGAAATGCTTACCTGGGGGTGGTCCAGGTCGATCAGCTGCAGCGCGCCTGTCAGCGCCTTGACCATGCCTGCGGCACACGGGTGCATTGGTTCAAACCCAGCTGCATGCTTGCATGGGCACCAGCAGCCAGCTTCCAGGCACATGCACTCGACACCTAGTCCAAACAGGCAGACATGGGAAGCGGCTGCCATCAAAGTAGGTTGACTGCTGAGCTGTTAAACTGAAGCACGCGCTGCCCCCCGTACCTGCATCCTTCATCGCCCGCACGATTTCGGCTGACACCGCCGTCTGCTGCGCGGCCTGGCTGCCGGCGCGGCCGGGGCGCCCAGTTGTGGACAGCAGGGAGGCCGCCAGCTCAACGAAGGCCTTGACCTGCAATGAGAAGGGTGGGATCTAACAGTGGTTCACCAGGGGCTGAACGCGCCACCAATGTGCACTGCCAGGACGACATGCAGTGCACGCCCCTGCAACCAGTGTTGCAAGCAGGCAAGCTCAGCGCAAGCACCGCCCATCCTCCCCACCTTGTATGGCGGCGGGCAGCCGGGGCGGCTCATAAACGGAGAGTCCACTGCCGCCGCCGCTGCCGCTGCAGCCGCTGTGGCTGCGGCAGACCCCTTGGCCTCCTTCTGCTGTTCGTCAGGCGAGTGTGCCAAGGTGCGCACGATTTCGGCGATGACTCGGCGGCGCCCCTCGGCAGACCTGCGGTTTGGGGGAGGGGGTTGTGAAGGGAAGGGAGGGCTGCTGTCAGTGGAAGGGGAGGGTTGAAGGGAGGCAGTGTTGGTGTACTGTGCAAGCCCGGCAGGTCGTCTGCGGCAGGGAACGTGCTGACCCGTGTGCTTGCTGGTGGAGCACGCTTGCTAGGTCACCCGCACCTGACCTGCGGCGGCTGCTTGGCGGGCAGCTGCCGCAGGCCATGGTGGTCTGTGACAAGCAAAACACCCCACCCCCACACTTCAGCATAACAAAGCGCCCGCATCATGAGTGCAAGCAGATTGATAAGGCCGGCAGAGGCAGCCTCCACAGCGCAAGACGCCCAGCCTGCCGGCCAGCAGGACGGACACTTTGCGCTCAGGGCAACGTGTCCTGCTAGGCCGCATGCCCTCAGCCACACCACACAAACTTGCGCGCAACTGGCATTGCCCCAAACGGGCAGATTGATGCCTCCCTGGCAGTGATTAGCAAGAGGACAACACGCATCCAAGCTCCCAAGCTCATGCAATTTGACACTTGTTGATACATCCCAATGCACGCACAGTGCGCCTGCACGCGTGCTTGGCTGGTGGGGCCGGCACAGCTTGATTCACAGCGCAGCACGCCCGCCCTGCCGGCCAGCAGGCGGGACGCGTTGCGCTGCAGATGAACAGGCTGGGCAGACTGCACCGTCGTCAGCCTCACGGCGAACCAACTTACCCCACCCCTCTTGCTTCTGGCGAGCAGCCTGAGGCCAGCATGCAGTGCACCAGTGCATGTTCAGATCGGACAGCTCGTGCAACATCTGGAAGCCAGCTGCAGCTGCACCGTTTCCGCATGCCAGTCAGGGCTCCCACCAGCGCAATGCAGCCATGCTCTGCTGAGAAGCTGCGGCCACATTGCGCAGGCGCGGAATCCTGTTTTAGGCCTGGCAGACCTGTGCAGCTGAGGGGGCGCGAAGAGGTATATTGCGTGCTATAACTGGCCTGCCTTATGCTGTACTGACCAGAAGGTGGACCTGTAGCATCGCAGGCAAGGTTGCAAACACCCCAGCTTGCCGCCGGGGAAGCCTGTTGTAGACCAGATGGAGTCCCCTGCGACAATCAAGAGCATGAAGCAACCCTGCCCGCCTGTAATGCAAAGTGCCCACAGCCCGCAGCTGCAGCCGCCCGTGCCTGGCAGGAGTTTGCTGGGCGAGGTCCGCACCTGGATAGTTCGACGTTCAAGGAGAGACCGCTGCTGCTGTCGTAGCCCTGGCTGCAAGCAGCAGTGCTGCCTGGCATGCCAACTGTCCCGGGAGCGCTCTGCCGCGCAGCAGCGTGTTCCCAGAAGCAGTTTGCATGTGCAGGCGGAGCTGCTGCACCGGGCTGACTCTATTCCTATGAGCAAAGGCACCCTTGAGGCCAGTACAAGGCTGGAACCTGGGTCTGCAAGTTTGGGTGAGGCAGTGCCGCCTGGCATGCGCCCCTCGGCCTGGGAAGAGTCCGCTGGGGGGCAGGCGTTTTCCCAGGTCCTTCAACTGCATCACAGGCAGCTCGCCTGCACCCATACGAAACCACTTGTTGAGCGCACACGGTCACTCCGCGGCTTTTGTGCTGTTGCAAAAAAGGGAGTCGTCCTACTTTCCTGCTGTTGCAGCCAAGCTGTTGCAGCCAACAGCCATGGCTGGGTGCAGCTGCCGCCAAGCAGGCCTGGGTTGTCTGGGAGCGCTTTGCCATAGCAGCGGCAGTTCTCATACAGATCCCACACTACCATCATCCCACGCTAGGCAGAGCTGCCGCACCAGGCTAACCCAAAGTATGCAAACAAAGGCCGCCTTCAGGCCAGTAAGAAGCAAGGCACTGCGCTACTGGCTGCAAGCCCTGGGTGGAAGGCAGGGCCGCCTGCCACACGGCCGTTTGCCAGGGAAGAGCATGCTGCCCAGCAGACTCTTCCCTGGCAAATGGGCACAATGGCAGGCGGGTCTGCTGCACCTGGATGGCGCCAGTGGTTGGGAGGCTGCACCTGGACGACGCCAGTGGTCGGGAGGCCGCACCGCTGCTGGGAGGCTGCACCGCTGCTGGCTGCTGGCTGCTGCTGCCACGTGGAAGCAGTGGGGCCTGGAATGCGCCGCAAGTCTGGGAAGAACCTGCTGTTGCAGCAGATCTTTCCCAGAACCTCACGGCGACAACAAGGCAGGCCTGCTGCTGCCCCACCTGGCAGCTTGGAGTTCTGAAGACACATGCAAAATGCTCACGAGCGAGCGTGCTGGGGCGACAACAGCTGCTGCAGCGCATTCTGCGCTGCAGGCAAATCCCGAAGCGGGACACATTCACCCTTAGATATCGGCTTCCTGGCAGCCCTGTAAGGCTTTGCCTGGTGTGACAGGCACGCCTTTGAAGGCCATCAAAAGCTGGGAAGCACTTGCCACATTAGACACGCGTTTCCCAGCAGAGTGCCCTCAACAAGGCGCGCGAGCCGCGCCGGCCGCCCGACAACGCAGGGCAACTGATCTGGCCAACAGGTGCTTAGGGGTCACTGTGGCACAACCCGGACTGCAGCTGCAGCTGGCAACCCAGCACGCTCGAGCGGGCAAGCGGCACACACATGTGTGGCTGGCGCCCCCAAAGCATGCAAAGTTGCCCTGCTGAAGCTGCAGTCAAAGCCAGGCTGATGCTGTCTTGCCTGCTCTTTGAGCAGCCGTCTTCACAGCCAACAGCCCTCGAGACCCAGAGGCTGGCATCATGGTGCATGACAAGAAAGACCCAGCAGCGGGTCAGCAGCGCCTGTCAAATGCGCGTGTGCCCTGGAAATCGCCTGCCTTGGTGGGAGGCAAGACCCCAGGACACTACCACATCGACAGGCACTGCTGGACCCTGGTGCTCCTGCTTCTGGGTCCGCAACACCTGGTCAAGAAGGCGCAAGAAGGCGCACTGCTATGCACGCCACAGGTGCAGCCAAGCATCTACAGATCGAGAGGCGCTGCAGGCGGCCTGGCAGGAGTGCCGCGTTGGCAGGCGTGGCAGGCGCAGGCAGGGCTGCCAAAGCATCAGCCGCCCACTTGGGATGCCTGTGGTGCATGTGAACCACAAAAGATCCCAAGCTGGCAGAGGATTACAAGCAGCCCTGCCAACCAACCCAGCTGTAAGCAGAACGCTCACAGAGCAGCAGCCAGTGGGCTGGTGAAGTGTGTTTGCCCACAGACGCGACACAGCAGGGCCACCAGGCCACCCAAACAGCGAACAAGTACGTAGCACCGTTTAGGCTGGCCTGACCGACAGCGCTCTGTAACTGACACAAGGATAACTCACCGGATGCAGATCGCCAGCAGCAGGTAGCTGGCGGCTGGGCCCATGGCTTGGCTCACGCCCCGCGGCTGCTCCGGCGCCGCCAGCGCCAGCTGGCAGTCCATCACGTGCCGGAACAGGCCACTCTGCGGTTGGGCAATGTGAGGTCCCCAGGAATGGGTTGAGTAAGGACGGCATCGCCATCTGGCACATGCGCCTGCATGCCTCAAGCCTCTCAGAAACACTGGCAAAAGTTATTGCTGCCCCGCACCTGCGAACCGCCACCCTGCTGCTGCCCCAGCGACTGCTGGGAAGCCTTCTTGGCGGTGCTGCCGCGCAGCGCCATGGCCTGCAGTGATTGGAGAGCAAAGCGGCCTCAATGTACACATCACATCAGGCTCAGCTCAACCACAGACATATGCAGCTGAACAGCCGTAATTGAAGCTGTCAGCTGATCATTCATCTCAGTCCCACTGTCCTTGTCGTGAGCTCTGAGCTGTTTGGTGGGCGCGCTGTGAAGCAGCCACGCGTGTGCCATAACACCAAAGCCACTCTCAAGCCAGAACAGAAACTCCACTCACCTCCTTGGTGCCCAGGTCGGTGTCACGCTTGAGCAGCACGCCCACACAGTGCTGGTACATCAGCGTGAAGTCTGCGGGGGAGGTGGAAAGGAAGATGCAAGCATGGTCATTGCTTGCAAGTGATGATTGAGCAACACTGCCACGGTATGCGCATGCAGCATCAGCAAGTGCAGACGCGCCGCCAGCCAGCACCTGGCCCCCAGTTGAGCCGAAAACCCAGCACCAATTCCCGAGGACCACCAAGCCTGCCAAGCACTGCAAGCGTCAGCCCACCTGACAGCAGCTTCAGTGCAAAGCACTGCACGGCCACCTCCTTCTGTGCGCCGCTCAGCGGCTTGCCACGGTCCGCTTCCTCCGCCGCCTTCTTCTTAGCAGCCTCCGCGGCCGCGGCGGCGGTGGGAAGCAGGTCAATGGTTCCATCGGCGTTGGACACAACGTGAACCTCTCCGGGGCGAACCACGGTGGATGCACCGCCGGCAGCGGCTGAGGCGGCGGCGCCGGATGGCGCGCCGTCCTTGCCTGCTGGGCAGATGTGGGAGGGGTGGCAGGGAGGGTGGTGAGGTAAATAAAAGTGCACGGGACTGCAGCGACTGTGTGCACAAGCGAAGCTGGCAAGTTGCCTGGCTGGCTGCCCTGCATAGCGTTCCTAACTGAGATCTGATGTCGAAGATTCATGGACCCCACCACTTCTAAGCTCCCCACCCTCCTCGGCAGGCGGCCCATTGTAGCGCAGCAGGACATCCACCAGGCAGCAACATCCACCAGGCAGTCGAAACGTTTCGACAATGCTCACCCTCTTCGGTCGGCGGACCGTTGTAGCGCAGCAGGACATCCACCAGGCAGTCGATGACCTCCAGGAAGGAGGGAGGCACCTTCTTGGCTGCCTTGCCGGCTGCAGGGGAGAAGGCAGAAAGGCAACCGATGCAGGGTCACGACTTTCAGGAATGATGGGGTCAGCTTGTCGGCTGCCTTGCCGGCTGCAGAGCAAAATGCATCAGGAGAATCAGCACAGGATGTGTGCAGTGCTGACCGGGAGTATCCAGCAAAACTGATTCACAGCCAGCATGCAAGTTTACACAGCATTCAGGCGGCGGCAGCCAGCGCTCAACCTGGCAAGCGTTGGTTGAACTCAAACCATCCTACCCACCTGTCTTGGGAGGTGCTGGAGTGACAGCTTCCTGCCCAGCTGGCGGAGAGCCGCCCGCTGCCCCGCCAGCCGCCGCCTGCCGCGCCGCTGTGCCCTGCCGGGCGCCAGTGCCGGCGGCAGCAGGTGCTGGGGTGGCGGCGGCCGCCGCTGCTGCGCCGCCTGCAGGCGTGGCCGCCGCTGCACCAGCAGCGGCGGCGCCAGCGGCGGCAGCAGGGGCGGGGGTCACATCCCGTCCCTCCTGCCCAGGGCTACCGCCTTCGCCGCTGCCGCCGGCGGCAGGGGCGGCGGGGGCAGCAGCACCAGGGGCAGCTGCTGTGGCGCCAGCAGCAGAAGCCGCATCGGGCTTCTTTTTGAGGACCACCATGGGGCGCCGGCCAGCCACGCCCGGAGAGTCTGTGGGAAAGGGTTGGGGAGGCACGGCAGGGGCTTTGGGTTGGCATGAATGTGGCAGCAAGCATGCCAGCCTGCACCAACCGCACAGCATACCCCATGCTGGGGCTCAACAACTGTGCACATCGTACCCTCACCTTGGATGTCCAGCGCGGCGCAGCAGGCCTCCACAATCAGGGGCAAAGCAGGGTGAACAGACAGCCAGCCAAAGAAAGTAGTACCAACCTTGGATGTCCAGAGCCGCGCGACAGGCGTCCACAAACACCTGCGGCTGGCGGGCAGCCACGGGCGCCAGCGCCGCCAAGAAGGCACGCAGCTGCATGGACAGGTCGCCGTTGCGGGCTGCAGGCAGGGAGGGACGGAGAATGTATTCCTGAACAATGGGTGGATGATTTCATGATTTGATGCAGCTGTAGGGAAGGAGGGAGCTGCAGCAGCTGCATGGAGAGGTCGCCGTTGCGGGCTGCAAGAGGGGGCAAGGAAGCGTGAAGCAGCAGTGAGCAGGCGCTGATGCAGTCATACAAAGATCCAGGGTGTTTTGAGTGATGGAGGCCCTACAGCTTGCCAGGAAGTTGCCAGCGGCTTTGTAGGTCAAGTTAAGTCGAGAGAAGCTCGGGGCAGACCTCAACAATGCGACCGGGGCAGCCACAGCTTGTACTGCAGTTGCCCCAGCGGCAAGATTGATGAATGCGTCAAGCTGGCGGCCATGCAGAGCCAGCAGCGGCTGGCCATACTACTTTAACAATGCTGGCCCAAAACTGGCAGTTCCGCAGCTGAGAAGCAATGCGCAGCCCGGCTGGAGCGCTGCATGCAGCTCTCCAGCCGGCCAAAGCTTGCAGCGCTTGCAGCAAGCATGGGGCAAGGCGACTTGTGCTGTGCAGAGCCATCCCTGGTTGCCAGCCAGGTGGAGCCAGCAGGCGCAGCGAGGCTGGCAACAGTCGGAAGACCACAGCACAGGGCAATTCCACCTGCCGGGTGCGGGGCATTCACGTCATAGCAAGGAATCCAACATCTCTTTGGGAAACGCGGGCTGTGACCCGCGATAGGCATGAAACGCTGCCCTGCAGTGCGTGGTGCGCCATGACGGCGAGCCAGCGGCAGAGGCACGCCACTGTGGCCCGCAAGTGCCGCTCCAGGCCATCACAAAGAGCACCACACACAGGAAAGCGTTTCGTGCACCCTGTTGTAATGAAGGCTGCTAGTTGGCGACAGCACGTGTGGTGCGGCCGCAGGTGCTGGCACTCCAGTGGCCCGGGCTTACGGCAGATCACCACACATTATGTGCTGTTGAGCCAGATGTCGACATGGCTGTTAACGGCCTTGTGTGAGGTCAAGTCAGCTGAGCAACCCTGCTCAGCAACATCGACTTCACACAGCCGTGATGACCAGCCATAACAACAGCGAGCTGTGACAAAGTCGCAGCAGCAAGCGCAGCGAATGCTGCCGCGGTTTCTGTGGCACACAGCAGGCATTGCAGCGCGGCTGCCATTGCTGCCGCGAAAAACTGGGGACCCCATGGTGCAACCAAGGCTGGCGGCAGCGCGAGCGGGGCTGGAGGACTGACCGCCAGTTGGCATCGCAGCCTGCGGTGTAGCTGGCGATGCAGTACTGCCAGCGCGCACGCGCCGGCCAGAAAACAGATTGTGTGCACGCACAGGATGCGGCACAGCCGCTTTGCAGATGCGCACATGAAAATGCTTGCAGGAAGCGTAGGGCGAGACAGCGGCAGCAGTAAGTCTGCAGCTGCAGCTGCGAGAGCAGCGGCGGTGTGCAGGGGCATCCCAGCTGCCAAGCGCGCAGGATGCACGTCGTGGCCAGGAAATTGACATCTCTAAGAGCAGCAGGACCACAAGGCCAGGGTTACGATGCACACTTTGTGTGAAAAGGCAGTAGGTGCCCTCTGGAGTGCGTGGTGCACCATGAACCGACACCCAGGGGCAGATGCCGGCCACTGTGGCCCGCAAGTGCCGCGGAGCTGTTTTTCATGATGAGCACCATTCCCAGCAGAGCGAATTTCTGCACATTTGCTGTGTACAGGCCACCAGTTGGCGACAGCAGGTGCGGTGCCGCGGCAAATACTGGTGCTGGAGCCCCAGTTGCCCGGGCTTATGGCAAATGAGGAGCACACATGTTGTGTGTGCTCAACTGCCGTAGGAGCTGCGCGTCACTGAGGAGCACAGGCCCAGCTCGCAGCGCCCAGCAGGCACAGCAGGGAAGGAGCCGTTTGCAGCTGTGCGGCGCTTGGTGCGTTTTGTGCAAAAAAGAGCCAAAGGGCGTGATTGACAGCAAGCACAGCGCAGCGGCTGGTGCACGGCGGCTCCAGTACACGGCAGGTGCACATGAGTTGTGCAGATGCCGCGTTCCTCGAGTCACCAAGCACCGTGCCGGCAGGTGCAGCGGAATCAAACAAGGCCCCACAGGGCAGCAGCAGCTGCTGCTGTACAGCAGTGGTGCTGCAGCCGCCTGGCTGCACGGCAGTTGAGCAAAGATTTGCCCGACTGCCACAGCAGGGCGACGAGAACACCACAGCTGCAGCGCAGCCGCAAGCTTGATTGTTATCCAAGCAGTGCGCCTTTGATTGTTCAACCCACTTGTGAGAAGAAATAAAGGAAGAGCCTCTGTTGTTCTGCACTTCCAGTTCGCAGCACGGCGGCTCAAAACAGAACCAACCTGCGCCGCCAAGTGCACGCCGTGAACTAGCAATGCGCAAGAAAATAGACCAGCAAAAGGACCCACCTGGTGCCCGGCCGTACATCGCTCCACCCGCCCGTCCCTTCTCAGCCAGGGTGCTGCGGATCTCGGCTTCCATCGCAGCCTGCAAAATATGGTGAGTTGTGTTTGGTGACGTGGGATGAGCTGAGGCGGGCCGTGGCTAACACAGCAAGCTGCAGAGCATGAAATGAGATGCTTTTTTGTCCAAACCTGGAGTGTGGCAGGGTCTTCTAGGATGTGGCAGAACACCGCCGCCACAAACACCCCGTTCCAACCAAAGCTCACAAAACACAGCTACGAGCATGGACAGCGTGTGGCAGGGTCCTCCAGAATGTGGCGGAACACCACTCCCAAACCAAACAACTCCTCAACTCAGCAGTTATCAAAAACAGATGTGCCAACTAATACTACAGACACCTGCAGTGTAGCCGGGTCCTCCAAAATATGGCAGAACACCGCCGCCACTCCAATCCAACCAAAGCTCACAAAAATCAGCTAAGAGTAAACCCACCTGGAGTGTGGCAGGGTCCTCCAAAATATGGCGGAACACCGCCACCACACACGCCTAATTCCAACCAAACCTCACAAAACATAGCTGCTAAGTAAGAGCATGGAAAGCCAGTAAACCCACCTGAAGTGTGGCAGGGTCCTCCAAAATATGGCGGAACACCGCCGCCACAAACGGCTCGAGCTCGGGCTTGAACACGGGGGGCGGCAGGTCCAGCAGGGCGGCGTGGCCCCGCACAGCCAGCACCTGAAAGCAGAGGATCAAGTGGAATGGGCCGTTAAGAAGAAGCCCGTTGCAGCAGTGGGCAGTGCAAGGGAGGCAGGTCCAGCAGGGCAGCATGACCCCGCACAGCCAGCACCTGCGTGGGTTGGACAGTAGCCAGGATGTTTGTCCAGTAAGCGGAAGCAACACAGCTGATGGACATGCATTGTGCACATTATACAGCAGGCCAGCCATATGCCGGCGACGCATGCTCAACAGCCATGTATCTTGCAGGAATGTGCCAATCTCCACATACACTGCAAGGGAAGGCTCAACCAGCACGCAGCCGCCACTGACCAACTGCAACAACCCGCCGCCCACGCCCCACCTTCTCCGCAAGCGCATGGTCCTTTGTGAGGCGCGCCAGCAGCTGCACCACAGCGTGCAGCGTGGAGCGCGGGTCAGGCCGAGTCAGCTCCTCCCGCTGCCGCGCCTGGGCGGCCGCAGCAGCTGCTGCAACTGTGGCCGCGCTGCTGCCGCTCTCAGGTTCGGGGGGAAGGGGCGGCAGGTCAGCGGGGGTCCAGGCGGCACCCCAGCTGCAGATAAGGGGGAGGAGGGCAGGGGAAGAGGGCAGTTAATATGAGGGCGGCTGTTATCACACAGGCAGCCAGACCATCATGGCACTGCCTGCGTGTCCGCGGTGCAGCTTGCCTGCAACACCCGACAGCATACGGCAAGCGGCCCGGTGTGCACAACCAACCGTCACCAACGCCAACCGCCAAACCCCTCACCTGCCCAGGTGCTTGAGCAGGCGCAGGCACAGGTCCACCGTACGCTGCTGTTCCTGCGCGCTCAGGCTGCCACCCGTGCTGTACTGCTGCACCGCCGCAGCCAGCGCCTGCCACACTCGTTCCTCTGGAGACAGCTCAGGCTGCTGAGGTGCCGCTGGCTGCTGCTCCTGTGCAGCGGGGTCGCCAGCTGGCTGCACCTGGCCGGCAGCAGGGGCGTCGCCGCCAGCTGCGCCGCCAATGGGAGACGTCACAGAGGCGGTTCGGTCGGCGGCGGCACCCGCCACCGCCGCCGCTGCCTGCTGCTGTTGCCCTGCGGCCGTCACATTGGTGGCTGCCTCTCCGCCGGCTGCCCGCCCTTCAGCAGCTGCGGGTGCAGCTCTTGCAGCGTCGCCGGCACCTGGCCTGTTGGGCTGCTGCTCTGCCCTGTCGGCAGGCCGCTGCCCCTCATCTGCAGCCGCCGCCGCAGCAGCGGCACCGCCGCTGCTGCCGGCAGCGCCAGAGGTTGCTGCGCCGCCTGCTGGTGTGGCCGCTGGGGGCGGCTTGGGTGGCGTAGAAGCCAGCATATCCAGAGCCAGAAGCAAAGTATCCACCCAGCGAGGCACGGCAACAGGCGGCGGGCCGGCGGGGCCGCTGCCGCTGCCGCCGGTACCGGCGCCGCTGCGCCCGCTGCGGTCGCCCTTGGTCGGGCTGCCGAGCGGTGCTGCTGCTGCGGCTGCTGCCAGGGGCGGCAGGTGGGAGGAGACCCAGGCGTCCACTGCGTCGAGGGCGATGGATGCAAAGCCTGCAGGGGGGGAGGGAAGGGGGCAGATGATAGTCAGCCAGGCTCAGTAGCGGCCGACTCAAACAATGCCGTACGAGGAGACAGGAAAACGTGCATGGCTTCTGTTGTGGTGCACAACCACCGCTTCAGATAAAAACAGTGCCAATATGGCCGTGATAGTTGTAATGAACCACTTTCAAAAGGGAAGACCATGCCGCTGTCAAGTGGGGCCGCTGTCACGAGTCAGGAAGGCTCTCGTGGGCAAGCCTGGCACTGCGACCCATTGGTGCAGCAGCAGGCATGGTCCGGGAACAGAATAGCATTGGCTCGCTAACCCACGCGATACAGCAACAGCTGTTGAGATTTGAACTTCAAGCAAGGGCTAAGCCGCCTGGGTTGCGGAGCAAGGGATGCAGGGCTGTGCGAAGGCTGAGCCGCCGCCCTGCAGCAGACCTCGAGGTGGACGGCTGGAGGGCGATCGGACTGAGCAACCTCACAGCCGCACACGCGGCAAGCCGGCACCCTGGGCGCTTGCTTATGGGTACGCCTTCTCTCAACCAATCCAGCTGGCTCTGTCTCTATGAAGCCACAAAAGGCAGCTCGTAACATGGCCAGTCTGCGATTGCCTCAGGCTGTACCCCGCCAAGTGCATGCTTGAGATGCCAAGGCACATCAATAGCCAGGAACTCAAGCAGCATTCTGATCAAGTACACAGCCTGAGGCAGCGCTGCCGCCCATGTTGTTGTTATAGTTCTCACATCACGTGCAGGTCTCATGGCTGTGTTTGACGAACTGTCCAAGCCATGAGACCTGAGCCAACACCAGGGGGGCAGAACCCAGATCGAGCCGGCGGCGGGATGCAGGCTCAGGGCAAGACAGCTGTGCACCTGGTGTCATGCAAAGGCCATGTATGGCACGTCAGGTGGTAACATCAGTCCAATGTAGGTTTGAGCGAAGTGCGGATGTCGCCTTCACAGCCGCTTCAGCTGCCAATTTGAAGCTGCAGTTTGAGGTGCCAGCCTGGCGCTTCCACACGCTGGCGCCTCAAGCTGCAGCTTCAAGCTGGCAGCCTGATGGCGACGCTTTGCCCTTTGCACTGTTCACGCAATCACCAAATGCGATCAGCAAACGAGTGCGGTACAACCTGAGTGCCAGGCCTCAGCCACCAGTCCGCAGGCAATGCTGTGCAGCTGTTGGAACCCACAACCAGTGCCCTGCGGCCATGCCCAATCAGGTTAACGGCAGGAAGCTGGTGGCGGCGTTCACAGCTGCCCCTTGTTGCATCCCAGCTGATGGCAGTTCAGGGTGAAGTGCAATCCAAGCTGCCTGCTTCCCAGCCGCGAACGAGCTAGATAGGTGATAGCAAGCATGCACAGTCAGCAGCGCACCGGGCTGTGAAAGCCGTCTGCCACAGCCTGACATGCCTGGCACTCAACGAGCCAGCAGGTCAGGCCTGCAGGCTGACATCGCACAGCCAGGTTGATGGCCCCGCCACAATGTTTCACTGGTTCGGCAACTGGATGGCTTGCTTTGGATCAATTGCCATCCAACTAGCGCCGCCCAATCACCCGTCGGCAAGTGCAAGCTTTGCGTGCATTTTGCGTGGCCTTTGCGCGGCGGTGATGAGCCTGTGGGACGCACCCTGAAAGCGGCAAAAATGGGCCGGCATCAGGATCGTCCTCACCAACATCAATACCACCGACTAACTTGGCATATCAAATTGTTGGGGCACGAGTCTGCCAGTAAGCTTGATCTCCTATTCTGCTTAACAGCTGTTAAGCTGTTGCAGCCACACCCGCAGTATTGGAGCGCACCGCAAGCCACTCCTTGCAAGCCGGCTGTGACGATTGTAGGCAGCCAGGCCCAGTTGCTTAGAAGATTTCCAGGCGACATGACCTGACGAAGCCAAACGACATCACAGCCGGTTGGAAGGTCATTGCCTTGGACAAGCGCAGCAGACAGCTGAAGTTGTTCATTTTGCCCAGCATGGGCCTTTTGTGTGGTTAACTGTCCGTCACATCTAGCGACCTAACACAGGGTTGTGCTCACATCACAGCCACCCCAGCCAAGGCAGAACCGCACACCCCACGCCGCAGTGTTGCAAACCGGCGGTTGAAGCCCCAGCTGGCCAGGCCGAGTCGCACGGGGCAGCCCAGGCGACCCCGACTGGCCGGTTCTGGTACTTTAGCAGCCGGCGTGCAGGCCCAGCGCGACGATTGCTTTCAAGATTTCCAATAAACGCCGGTGAATGGTTTCAACTCTCACCCCACCCGTCCCAACACATCGGCAGCCGGCAGCCCACTTGAGGCACAGCATTGCAGCCACTTCAGTTGGCCAGCCGCTGAGCGCAGGCGGTTTGCAACCCTCGAAGCATTACAACTGCTCAACTGCAGTGCAACACACCGCCTAGGGCCCCAAGCCGGCTGGTGAGAGCCCATCTGCCGGCCAAGGTGCTTGGGGACAGAGTCCGAAGCAGCTCGGCCGCACATGGTTGGCATGTCACAGCCTGCTTGCAGGCCGCAGCAGTGCCGTGCAGCTGTCTGGTGCCAGAATGCGATCTTTGCACAGGTATGCCAGCGGTGAAACAGCACGCACACCACAGCAGGAGAGCGAACCCGCACCACTCCCTGCAAGTCGGCGGCAAACCCCCAGCAGCCAGGCCCAGTCGCATGGGGAACTTCCTTAGGCGAAGCGGCCTGGATCGCACAGGAGTCGCACAGCCAGCTTGCGTAGCCAGCGCTGCAGTAAGCTGAAGCCCATTCAACCTGCCCATTTTCGAGCCTGTGGGCAGCTATTACTTATGCACAAAGCCTGGCGTGCCTGACACAAGCCAGCCAGGCAGCAGAGACCACCAAACCCCACAGCTACTTCACCCACACGGACACACACACACCGTGTGCTACTTGGTTGCAAGCCAGTTGCTGTGACATAGCTTATTACCCAAAGGCGCACGGGCAAGCCCGGGCAACTCGGACAATCTGCCCTCCCTCACTAGCGCGCTTCTAGCCCCACAGCAGCAGTGGGATGAAGACAGCAAGGGGCTTGGCAGGGAACTTGTTGCCCTGATCCCAGCCACTTGTGGTGGGAGGAACAGCACGAGTGCAAAGCCACCATGCGCTCAGACAAAAACAGCATATCGTCGGGTTGTGTGGCCCAGCATCAAGCCTGACGTGCCCAGCACATGCCGACCAGGCAAGTCAGGCATGAAGCACGAGGCCGACAACCGCATCGGCCGCTCAGCTTGCTGGAGATTATTGTGCAGACGCCTCAAAGCCCCGATGGCTGCGAGCACACAGCCGCACCACCCTCAACGGCAGAGCAGCACACCGCACGCCGCTTGTTGCAAACCGGCTGGTGGGAGCGCAGCTGCCAGGCTGAGGCACATGGCGCGGTGCTCCCAGGTGACTCAGCACGACATGCGCGCAGCTGGACAGCCGGCTGGCAACCACCAGCAGTGAGTGGCACCTATCAAATCTGCCAAGTATGTTGGCTGCACAACATGCAGCTGGATTCAGCGAGCAAACAATCTGGTGTAGCCACAACCCCAGCACTTCAAACTGCTGCCTTGCAAGCCGGCTGGTGTGAGCCCGCAGCCGGCCGAGGTGCATGGGGCGGTGTCCCAGGCAGCTCGGTCGATAGTGAGCCAAACCACAGCCAGCGTGCAGTACCATTTTGATCAAACAGTACCATGCTTTTGAAATGCTCGTTCTCAGGCCAGTGGTGGGGACACGTGTAGCTCAACTCAGCCACAGGGCCACGATTGAGTCACGGCCAGCCCCCTACAACGCTTGCCGCTGTTGCGAGTCGGCTGGTGAGTGCTCAGCGGCCGTGCCGAGGCGCATGGGGCTGTGTCCCCAGGCAACTCGGCAGCTCCGCCAAAGATGTCACCAGCCATCTTGCACATCCAATGCGGCAATGCATCGACTGCTCGCTTAGTCGGCTAGCCGCACTGCCCGTGGAGTTTTGCAGCAGGCAGCTCTCCACAGCGCCAAGTGCCAGTAACCCAGCAACTTGTTGCAGTTCGCCGCCCTCGCAGCGTCGCAACTGCCCCATGATATCACAGTGCAGCTCGCCTCATGCGGCAACCGGCAGTTTGGCTTTGCAAGCCGGCTGCTCAGTCCCAAAGCTGTCAGGCCGAGGCGCATGGGGCTGCGCCCCCAAGCCACTCGACCGGCCAGTCAGAGATGAGCAGCCAGCATGCACACCCTCTGCAACAAAGCACTGCAGCCAGTCAGTTGGCCAGTTGTGGGCCCCGTGGAAGGAGCCACATTTGAAGCGTCAAAACCGCCGCACAGCGGCAGTGCGGCACACACCACTCGAGCCGCAAGCCGGCTGGTGAGCACGCGGCGGCCAGGCTGAAACGCCTAGAGACAAAGCTCCTGGCGATTCGGCCAATGAACGCCAACAAACCACCAGCCGCCCTTCAGCCGCAGCGCCGGTGTGCAACGCTGCCACATGTTTAGTTCAGTTTGGCCCCAAATGTTTTGCGACTGACAACCTGTGCACCAGCTACTTTCATGAAGCACACATGTTTGCACTGCGCCAAAGGCGGCAGTGCAGCACACCCAAGGTGCTCATACTAACCGGTTGGTGTGTGCCCAGCAGTCAGGCCGAGGTGGGCGGGGCTGTGTCCCCAGGCGGCCCCGCCCTCACACTGAACATTGACAGCTGGCATGCAAACCCACTGCTATGAAGCATTGCAGCCTTTCAGTTGGCCAGCTGCAGTCTCTACTGCACCGATGGTGGCAACCCGACTCCTACCGTGGCATCAACTAAATGGCAGTAACTGGTACAACGCACTCACCCTTCTCAGCGGCCACCTCTGGCAGGGGGCCACCTCCGCCAGCAGCACACCGATGCATTGATTCTCAACCATGTAGAATCAACCAACTAATAATCAGCAAGTAACAGACGCACCCTTCTCAGCGGCCACCTCCCGGCAGGGGGCCACCTCTGCCAGCAGGACCGCCGCCAGGTGTGCGGGCGCAAACAGCTGGGCATCGGTGGGGCTGGAGGCTGAGGACAGGTGCCACATCAGCCGCTCCAGCACGCCCTGCAGTGCAACAAACGCAACCGTGAAGATTACAATAACAGTGGTGGCAGTTGATAAGGCAAACAGTCGGCACAGACCGACCACTGCACGACGAAACAAGCAGCTCTGAAGGCTGGCTGCAAGACAAACTTCAAAGCCCCACCACAGCCCAAGCACACCCCGCCTGTCGCGTCTCAGCTGCCACAGCCAGCCACCCTCCGCCAGCTGGCCCCACCTGGCGATGCTTGCTGCTCTGCCCGCTGTGCTGCTTCAGCAGGTCTGAGGCGTAGAAAGCGGCTGTAGGCGCTGCTTCCAGCAGCTTGACTGCAGGCAGGAACATGCACCGTGGGAATGTCAGTTAACAAGACTAAAACGAAGTAGAGAAGCCAGCGTAGCACTGTGGGTGGTGCAAAGTTTGTGATCAGATATCGAAACCAGTGAAGAAGAATGCGCAAGCGGTTCCCACCTGCCGAGTCCACCAGGGCGGCTGTGTCGGGCATGGCGGCCGTGGGCACCTCGGCCTGAGCCTGCACAGGAAAAGGTACAGGTGTGGCGGGGGCGTGCTCAGCCACTCGAAAGAAGCAGAAAGCACCTGACTAGCGCGCAGCCCATTCTAGCAATGCAGCTTGCAAGTACAAACTGCACCTATGACCCCAACCTGGCGCACCTCTTCAAGCATGCCCAGCCGCTTGCCGCCGGCTGACAGCGCATCCGCCACCATGGCCGCAAGCTGCTCATCATCCCCCGGCCCCTGCTGCTGCGCTGTGGAGGCCTCTGCGGCGGCTGCCGCCTCTGGGTTGGCAAACAGCCACTCCATGGCCAGCTCCACGTGGTTGGCGTTCTGCAGAAAATGGAGATGAGAGATGAATAAGAAAGCGTGCACTGAGTGCTGTATACAAGGGAAATGCAACAGCCACTCCATGGCCAGCTCCACGTGGTTGGCGTTCTGCAAGAAGTGGGAAATAAACTGACAACGCATACAGTAAATGCTAAACAAACGCGAAAAGCAATAGTCACTCCACCTTGACAGCTTGCCCTCCACACCACCAGCCAGCCACCTTGCACTGCAAACTCCTCGGCACCCACCCGCCTCCTCCCCCTGCGCCTGGCTGAAGCCCACCTCTGAAACCAACCGTCACAAACCAACATGAAGCCCGCCTTAACAATCAACCCACCCGCCACAGCGCCTCCTCCGTCTGCCCCTGGCTGAAGCCCACCTCTGAAACCAACCGTCACAAACCAACATGAAGCCCGCCTTAACAATCAACCCACCCGCCACAGCGCCTCCTCCGTCTGCCCCTGGCTGAAGCCCACCTCTGAAACCAACCGTCACAAACCAACATGAAGCCCGCCTTAACAATCAACCCACCCGCCGCAGCGCCTCCTCCGTCTGCTCCTGGCTGAAGCCCACCTCTGATGAAACCAACCGTCACACACCCAACCGTCACACACCAACATGAAGCCCGCCTTAACAATCAACCCACCCGCCGCAGTGCTTCCTCCGCCTGCGCCTGGCTGAAGCCCATCTCAACGATCTGCTGCACCCGAGTGGGATCAGCCGCGCTGCGCGCGCCGCCGCGAGTGGCGGCTGAGGCGGCCACAGCCGCCGCCAGCTGGGAGCTGTTTTCGATGCAGTTGCGCAGCACAGACACCACGGACTGCAGACACAGAAGGAAGGGTAGTGAGTTTGGAGTGTTGGGGCAGCGCCGGAATTGTTTCGGCAGCAAAGAAGCCTGTGCGACATGCACTGCACGACTGCTGGGCAGACACGGCTTGCCACACAACCACACACCGCAGAGCATAGCAACCACACCTCCCATCTGCCAATGCATGAATCACTTAGTGAGCACCCACCTGCACCATTTTGTCGCCGTGCGCCGACAGCAGCTGGGGGTCGCGCCACAGCGGCAGCACCGATGCCAGCAGTATGCCCCTGCACAAGCAGGTAAAACGTGCAGAGGTGAGTTTAGGATGTGAAAATCTGGAGTAGCAGCCATGTTGAGCCATTGCAGCAGCACACATGCCCATTAGCTGCTCCTTATTCGCCTCGCTGCAGGTGATGGCAACCATCGCTCATTCCATGCACAAATAAGCAGAAGACAACTAAGCAGAAGGAGCCGCCGCAGCAGCAGCAGCAGTGGGGAGGGAGCACTCACCAGATGTGGCGCATGAAGGCCGTTGCATCCTCCGGCGGCTTTGCGGCATCGCCTGCAAGTGTGCGGGCGGTTGAAAGTGGGGTAATGATGGTGTTGAAAAAGAGATTGACAGAGGGTTAATGTTGGTGTTGAGATTCAACAAGGGTAGTTGATTTGGTGTTGAAGAGAGCCAGGGCACACGCAGCATATCAAACAAAATTTCCCCCAAAGGCGCACCTGCCCCCGGCACGGGCGCCACAATCAGGTTGGCAGAGTTGGGCGAGTTGATGACCATGGGAGCATGGCTGCAGGTTCACAGCGGGAGCAAAGCGAAACAGGTGAACGTCTGCACTCAGTCCGTGCACCTGCAGATGCACAGCTGCCCCAGCAACAGCGAATCGGCCCAATGTGTTGCATACCCACCTCATGTTGGTCATCAGCACCAGGAAGGTGTTGACCGTGGCCTCCACGCTGTGCCGGTACGCCTCCTCCCCGCCGGTACCACTTGCAGTACCACCACTGCCAGCGTCTACCATGTCAGCATCGCCGCCGGGCTGGGGGCGGGGCGGCAGGCGGCGCAGCAGCTCCAGACAGCCGCCAAACTGCTGCAGGAAGGCGCGCATGCCGCCCGTGGTCTGCGGGGGCAGCGAATCGAATAGCGAAAAGATGTTGGCAAACAACCGCACAGTGCATGAAGCTTGTGCAAGCGCTGCCGGGCACAGGCATGTTGCCGTTGATCACACATCATGCTTTCATCAACATATATCAGGGCCCTCCCCAATTCTCCGAAACAAAAGCAGTAAAAGCTGAAACCCACCAGGAAGTAGTTGTAGATGAGGGTGTGCGTGGTGCGGCGCCGCCCGTCAAACAGGACGTTGAACGAGGCGTCCAGCACGCGCTGCAGGTAGCGCACGCGCCGCGCTGCACAAGGGCGAGTGGAAGAGAAGATAGCATTTTGCGGAGCAAGATTGCCATGAAACCAACGTGCAGACAGCAGCCAAGTGGGGAGGGAGGATCTGTGCACCAAGCATGTGCGCACCATCGGTGGTTGCGTAGGCGCCCTGTGCCGTGGCTGCAGCGCCTGCGGGTGCCTTGCCCTTGTCTGAAGGATCGTCCAGGCCCTGAAGACACGATCGAAAGGCACCCTGAGTTTAACATTGAGGTACAGGTGAGTGGAAGAGCCAGCGGTGGTCTGCACTGGCTTGCACAGAGTAGCATACTCTCAGGTCCCATTACTGCCCGATGGCTGCGTTTGCACAACTTGCAAATCGCGTGACAACCCCCAACCAAAGCCTGCCTGGAAGTCAAAGTTGCGGCGCAGCACGACCGCCAGGTTGACCGCAGCTGCCTTCATCGCCATGGTGGGTGCTGCCGCCGCCTCCTCGCGCCGGCGAACCGGCACGTGGATGGCCTTGGCCACCGCCTGCAGGAGAGTGGTTTGCATGGTGGCATGGAGTTAGCTTGGATGGCAACTGGATTTGGAAAAAAAATGGACAGTTGCCGGCCAGAGATGGGCACGTGGATGGCCTTGGCCACCGCCTGCAAGTAACCAGGTTGTGGCATGGGAGTGCATCAATGCAAGTATGAGATGAGGTAAGGCCAGCCGCCTTGCCACTCTGTCGAACAGTCCACTTGAATGGCTGTAGGTGGATGCCTGACCACTTCCTGTGCCCTGCCAGCCGCCTGCTGCAGCCCCGCCCCGCAACCATCCAAGCAGACCCACCTGTCCAAATGCGCGGGCTGTGTGCGCAAAGTGCACCAGGATGTCGCAGGCCAGCTCCTCCGGACTCTTCCTCTTCTTCTCTTTGCTGCCGTTGCCGCCAGCACTGCCAGCCGCAGCAGGCTCAGCAGCGAAAGCAGCAGAACCGGCGGCACCCGCCGGAGCACCAGCTGCTGCAACAGCGGAGCCCCCAGCAGCAGCAGCAGCAGAGGTGCTGCTTGGCCCTGCCTCTGCCATTTCCTGGTCGCCGGCGGCGCCGGCGCCGGCGGGCCGGCCGCTGGCTGACGTGGCGGCTGCTGCCGCCTTCTCCTCGGCGGCCTTTTTGGCATCGTGCTCCAGCTTCCACTCGTCTGCAAGGGATCAATAAAGTACCAGGACGGGTAGGTGCAGCTGATTGCTTCAAACCTGCAATTCATATCAAAACATTAGATCTTCCTTGCCAACGCAAGAACAATTTGAGGTGGCTCTGCCTGCGATAAAAGCAGGCACGGCGCGCCTGCCACGGCGGCCTGCCACAGCACGCCGCGCTCCAGCTCGCCCAGGCACAGCAACAGACCACAGCATGCACAGCGCACCTGCCACAGCGGCCTGCCACAACACGCAGCGCTCCAGCTCCCCGAGCCGAAGGATGACGCTCATGTCTCCATCAGAGATGTCCTGCAGATTGTGAAGTGAGCATTTATGCAAATCAGATAAGAGGGGGGTCCGGGGGATCAGCGCTTCAAGAGAAGTTTGCTGCATGCGTGACATGTGAAGTCCAACACCCATGATAATCCAGACTGCCAGTTAGAATCCCGACCAAGCAGCCCACCACCTCACCTTGAGGACCGAGGATGCGTTGCGCACAACAGCGGAGGCCAGAGCAGCCAGGCCTTCGGTGGAAGACACGTGTCGGATGTAGGCATCGCGCTACAGGGGAAAAGGGGAGTGCGGCGGTTGATGTCTCGATGGCAGGCTGCAGCTGGGAAGGATGCAGCTGGGAGAATGCAGGCATGGCATCGCGCTGCTCAGCGAAAGAACAAGGCGATGATGCAGTGCAGTCAGCAAACCAGGACCGTAAATGCTTGCGCATGTACACAAGTGCAGGTGGCTGGGGAACACACGCGCAACACAGGACAACCGAGAGGAACACGCAGCAGCTCGGAGCGTGAACAGTTTGGCTTGCCCCTGTGAGACACCACAGACCGTTGCAGTGTTTGCAAAGAGCTGGCGGCCAGGCAGCAACCAGCCCAGGGATGCCCTGGGAGCACTTCAGGCAGCTGTGCATGCAGCTGGCCTGAGGCAGCCCCAGGGCCCTACCCGCTCATGTAATGCTGCCATCTAACCGCTCAGCTTGAGCAAGCACTTTCAGGGTCAAGGTGGGCAGGCTGCGGAAGGCAGCAACACCAGCGCCTTGTCTTCCCAGGGCTAACCGGGCCAACCCGCAGATGCATACTGCAGACGCACACTGCAGCCGGACCACTCGCTCCCCTGTGCGGCGTGAATGCGTGCATGCACATGGCAGGTGTACGCACCCACACCCCACAGGCACACGAGCAGGACTTTACCGGCGCAGAAGCACAGCTACTGGAGCATGACTTGCGCACAGATATGCGCACTGTGAGCATTGGCATGCCATTCAAGTCGGCGGCCAAGAACACAAATTTAGGCATGCCAAATCAAATCAGCACAGGTGTGTGCAACCCTAAACTACTTCTGTGTTTGCAACAGCTGGTGGCCAGCAGCAAGCAGCCTGGGCATGCCCTGGGGGACCTCACGCCGATGCTTGTGCAGCGGGCCTGAGGCAGCCCCAGGGCGGTGCCAAGCTCATGCATGCTGCTGCGTCACCCCCTGTACAGCAAGCATTTTCCAGCAGGTGTGTAACGTCAAAAGCGGCAACGAACACAGTCTCCTGTGTTTTCACATGAGCACCCTGCCGCACACCACCCACTCCACACTTGTTGCTGAAGGATTCAAAACCACATGATGCTGTGTGATGCCCACTCCAACGTTTGCGACCTGCTGTTGCACAGAGCTCATGCTGCGGGATGCCCTGCACCCGGAAACCTCCCGCCCTGCGCGGCGTGCATGTGCACAGGGCAGATGTGCGCACCCGACCCGCACGAGCACATCGAGGATGCAATCCGGGGCAACACATCCGATTTCAGAGCTCAGCCGTAGTGCTGAGGCTGGCTGCAGCAGGTATCAAGACACGTAGGCGTCTGGGCAGCAGTGTGCATCCCAGTACAAAGACTGATGTGCTAATGCAGATGCTAAAACTGGCAGGAGCAGGTGGCAGTGTTGCCGGACAACTCCCATCACGGTGCGGCGTGTGTGCGCTCAAGACAGGTGGGCACACCCACACCACATCGCGAAGGCCGAGTTTTCGACCGGCGCAGGGCCACTGTCACTGGCACAGTTATGTGTGTGCCTCTGCCTTGTGAGCACAGCAGCAAGAATTCAGGCTGGCTGCAGCAGCCGGTGCAGGCGCAGGGAGCTGCGCAGAAACATGTGCGTTTGAAACAGAGTGTGCTGTATACAATGGCATCACAACGAGCCCGGCATGCAAGATTTCTCCCCAAGTGCCCTGGGGGCACCCCACACGCCGCAGCGCAGCTCGCTGTGCAGCGGGAGCGGGGCAGACCCAGGGCTCGATTTGGTGGAAATCATGCCGCCGTGCAACCGCTGTCCGCTAATTCACCGAGCTACCCGCTAATTCACCACGAGCACGTGGCAGACAGGCATGCGGACAACGAAGATGAAGCTGTGAGGCCTGCACAAAACAAAGTAGGTGTGTGCAGCCACACCGCCGACGGGGCAGCAGGGGGGGCGGCATGCAAGTTGCCCCCCGAGTGCCCTGGAGGCACCCCAGGCAGCTGTGTGGGCAGCGGACCTGAGGTAGCTCCAGGGCATACCTCGAAGAGAACATGCTGCCGTTAACCCCCATTGCGCGGGTGGCAGACGGTGAGTGTCACGGGCAATGGATTGTAAGCTGCTAGGCGCCAACGCGAGATGAGGCAGCTGTGACATCCCTGCCTCCCCACAAGGGCCCATGCTGCGAATGCGCTGCAGCCGGACCGCTCGTCCACATGCACGGCGTGTGTGCGCACTTGCAAGGCAAGTGTGTGCACCCACACCGCATCTGTGGCCCGTTAGGACCGGCCAGGGCATTGCGAGTGGCACAGCAGGCAGGGCATTGTCAGCCAGGCCATCAGCACTACAGCACCACAGCTGGGGTGCAAAGGTATACGGCAGTTTGCTTTTGGAGAGCGCAGAGGCTTCGGCGCAACACAAGCCGGCCCGCTTGGCGCCCTGGGCGGCGGGCGTGCGCACACATATGCAAATGCATGTCCCACACCGCACGAAGGCGAGACCAAGTGGACTGGCATGCCGAACTGACTTGCACATGGGTGGCAAGCCCCCAGACTAATTTGCAGTGGATGAAACCCAAACAGGTCCTTTCGGCATGCCGGTCCACCTGGCGCCCTTAGCGGCGTGCATGTTCGCACATCAGTGTGCTGTGCACGCACCCCGCCAAGATGGACACCAAGTTTGACCGGCATGCGAGGACCGCCTTGCACACGGGCAGCTGTGAAACATCTGGCATCTAGACTGATTTGCAGTGGGTGACACCCAAACAGGCCCGCCAGCATCGCTCAGGCCGGACCACCTGCTGCCCCGGGCCGCGTGCATATTCGCACATCAGTGTGCTGTGCACCCACACCGCACGATGAACGAGCAAGTGGGCTGGCATGCGGGAGCCGTCTTGCACAAGGGCGGCTGTGAGGCTTTCAGACTGATGGACAGCAGGGCACGGCGACGGCAGGCTTGCAAGCATCACAAATGCCGGGCTGCTTGCTCCCCTGGGCGGTGAGCGCACAGACAGGCTGTGCTGTGCGCACACACACCGCCGATGAGCAAGGCAAAGCACACCGGCAAGAGGTGCATGCCTTGCAAGGCGCACGCATGCGCAGCCGGGCGTGAATCGCAATGGTTGGCAGGAGGCAGAGGCAAGTGGGGCAGCAGGACGCACTCGCTGGCCCTGGGGATGTGCGGCAGGCTGCTTGTTGCAGCGTGCAAGGCACGGCCCCAGGGATCCCTCAGGTGTTCATCATGTTGCTCTAACAAAGGCGCAGCTGCGCAGCTACACAATGCCGTAATAGCCAGGCCAGCAGCGCTCAGGAGGGAGCCATGGCCAGGCGGCTGTGACACCACATCGGATCCGTGATCCGTGTGTGCAGACTGTTGAGTGGCCAGGCAGCAAGCAGTGATGTGATCAGTGCCCTGGGGCGCCTCTGGCGGCTGCATGAGCAGCCGACACTAGTAAGCCCCAAGGCTACAGTGACCACAGCATGCTGCCTGACCCCTACCGAGCACTGACATGCATACACCTCGCAGACAAGCTAAGAGATGCGCACGAGACGAGGGGGGAGACAGCCAGACACCCAGCCATCTCCTAACAAAGGGGGCCACGCAGCAGCCGGACTCCTCAGCCTCCTGCGCTGAGCCTAAAAAGCGCATTCCAAGCGGCTCTGCCAACAGCTTTTGACAAGAGCCGCTTGAAATGCACGCTATTAGGCTTCATTTGCTCCCCCAACCTGTGGCCCCCACCATTTCATGGGGGCTGGTACAAGCTGACCGCCCAGGCGGGGCCCTAAGGGGCTGGCGGAAAGAAACTAGACTGGACTAGACTAGACTCTGTACAGCTGGCCTGAGGCAGCCCCAGGGGTCCTTGGTGGGCCTCTGCATGCTGCACAGCAACTTCCTTGCAAAAGCAAACAATGTGGGAACAGGTCAGCAGCAGCGACGAGGCAGCGGCAGCACGAGCGTCTCTCCTGTTTCCCCGCAGTGACACTCTGCCGATGCAGTGCAGCCGGAGCGCTCCCTCCTGTGCGGCGTGAGTGCGTGCATGCATAAGTAGACGTGCACCCACACCGCACGAGTGGGAGAGTCTGACCGGCGCACGGCAAATGGCAGCCAGAGCATCAGAGCTTGGAGCACCTTCGCTGGCGCCAAAAGCTGAGCAGCAACGGATGCACTGCAGCCGGACCGCTCCCAGCCCATGCACGGCGTGCGTGCACGCACCATGCAGGTGTGCACCCATGCCGCGCGGTGGCTTGGGGCTGTGGACCGGCACAGTGCATCCACAGCCAGCGCATCTAAGCTGAGCACAACAGCTGCGGTGCAAAGGCATGCAGCCCTGGTTCATGAGCGTGGAGGCCTCGGCGCAACACATTGTTGGACAACTTGGCACCCTGGGGTGGCGAGCTGCCATACACCCACGCAGATGTAAGCACCACACCGCGCCCAGTAGTGGAGCAAGCTCACCAACGTGTGGCGCCCGCCTTGCGTGATGGAGCTGTGCACCAGTTCAGACTGATAAACAGCGCAGACAGAAAAGTGGACAGCCGCCTCAGCAGGCCGCCAGCATGGCACATGCCGGGCCACGTGCCGGCCCAGATGGTGTGCATGTACGCACAAGAGCGTGCTTAGCACCCACACCATCCACCACGCCAACATGACCAGGCATGCAGCAAGGGCCTCCTGGAGCACCGAGGCAGCTTTGTGTGGGCCGCATTGGTCGACGCAAGCGGGCAGCAGCAAAGTGGGGCCGCGGGAAGTGGGAGGCGACCCTGGGGCTGTGCGGCAGGCTGCGTGATTGTTTGCAGCGCGGCGGGTGCAGCCCCAGAGCCACCCGCTCATCCTTCACGCTGCTCTAGCACCAATAGAAATGAAGCACCGACATGACGCAGCACAAGCGGGCTCGTGACAGACAAAATGCCCAGCAGCAATGCCACTCAGGCAGCGATGCAAATCCCTCCTCCAAGGCTTCCCGTTTGACAGCGGCAGGAACAGCAGGGCAAGTGGCCACAATCCGGGAGTGGGGCATCTGCCATTGTGGCGCTGCCACTCCCGACATCCTCGCCAGTACATACCCCACGCCTTCGAGCCACTTCCAAAACGTTAAGCTGCATAGAGTCTTCACTGCCAGAGCTGGCCATCCAAACCAGCAGGTGCAGCTGCACAAGCCGCCAGCAGCAAAGTGCCCCAGCGCTGCAAAAGCCTTGCGGGCAGTGCCGGCGCAGCCTCTGCAGTGCGGCACTTGCTGCTGCACCAGCATTAAGCTGAAAGAAGCAGAGCTGCTAACTGAAGCAAGGCCGCTACAAATGCTTTGAGCAGTGAGGCCGCAAGCCCAGCTGCTCAACTGCCCAGCAAGGTAAGCGGCCAGAAAACCACTGACAGGTACCACAAAGCCGGCAGGAAATCAAGCGCAGCAAGGCAGCATGAACCACCCACCTGTTCTGCAGGCAGCAGCGGCACGCAGGCGCCCCCCACTTGCTTGGCCGCCTCCAGAGCCGCCTCCAGCTGCCGCAGCAGCGCCGCTCGAAGCTGGCCAAAGATGTGGGGCAGCTGCGCGGAGGTGTGCTGGCCGGTGAACACGCGGAACGACACCAGCAGGCTGCGGGGAGGGAGTAGATTTCAGGTAAGGAAGGGTGTGGAGGGGACAAGCAGCGCCAGCCCGTAACGCTGGTCAGTGCTTGATGGCCTGAATGGAAGGCATGCAGCCAACTCTGCACGCAGCCCCCCAACCAAACCGCCCTGCACCAATCTCTCCGAAAAAAAGCACTTGCCTGTGGCTGGCGTTGGTTGAGCCAAACGTGGGCGGCAGGCGCGGCAGGCGGTAGAGCGTGAGCAGCAGCTCCACGCCGCCCCGCTCCACAAACAGCCTGCAGTTCAAGGGCAGCAAGTGAGTTGGAGGAATTGATTGCTCGGCTACACTTGCCACTCTGGTTCAGCAAAGCATACAGCATGTGCAACTCCGTCTCCCCAACATGCCACGATCCACGTTCTGAAACTTTGAAATAAAGCATATCAGCAGGCTTACTTGGCGGTCTCAGCGCTGGTCAGCATCGTCTCCAGCATGCGCGCTGCGCAGCAAGAGGAAGCAGGCAGGCATGATTGAATGTTTGCTGTGTCAGGCAAGGACGGGTTAGCCGCATACAGTGCCACTGAGGGCCCGTCTCTGCGCACTCCAAACCAGCACCCTGCAGCCGCGACCAGCAGCAACCCCAAGCGCCAGCCCATCCCCACCTGTGTACGTCACACACTCGACCAGGTATCCCTCGGCCTCTGGATCTTCCGGTACCGCCTCCTCCTCCTCCTCTTCCTGCTCCTCTGCAGCCGCTCCCACCTCAACGGCAGCGGGCTGCTCGGCTTGCCCAGCAGCAGCTGCACCTGCTGCCTCGCCTGCTGCAGGGGCCGAGGCAGCGGCGTCGCCCTCGGCAAGGGCGGCCTCTGCCGCCGGCATGGCGGCGTCCTGCTGTGCCTGCTGTGCCTGCTGTGGTGCCGCGCCAGGCTGGCTCTCAACTTCCATCGCATCGCTGGCCGGCCGAGCTGCACCATCAGTCTCCATTGCCTCGCCGCCAGCCGCTGCAGCAGCCGGCTCAGCTGCCGCCGCAGGCGCATCGCCCGCTGCCTGCCCTTCCGCAGCAGCCGGCGCTGCAGCAGCTGCTGCGTCGGCAGCTGCTGCGTCAGCGGCTGGTACGGAGGGCGGCGGGGGCAGCGCCTTGGGAGGGTTGGGCTCTCCACCCAGCATGCACAGCCGGCGCAGAATGCGGATCACAACATCAATTCCGTCTGCAGGGGGGAAGAATGGAGATAGGAAGGAAGTGAGACGGCGACACAGTGGCAGTTGCCGAGCTGGCAGGCAAGCGCTCCATAGCGAGCCAACAAGAAACACGTTCAGACAGCAACAAGTAGAGAGGCGGTTAGTGTAACTTGGAAGTTGCAACAGCAGGCCGTCGCCTGCTCAGAAGCCAGGGTGATTCTCCGGCCAGCCATGCAGGCTTGCCCTTTGTATCAGTGCTAGATGACATGTGTGCTATGAGCGCCTGCCAAGACCCGCCTGCCATCCGCCCACACTGGGGAAGGCAGCAGTGTCTGGCATGGATGCACAGTGCAACATGTGCCAGCGTGACATACAGCGCAACAGCGCTGCTGCTGTTTTCAGGTTGGCCCTCGACAGGCTCGACGACTGTCACTCAAGCTGGGTCCTTGTTACTACATACCTCAATGTCTGCCACGCATGGCCAGATGCTGCCTGCTCCCACACGCCCCACCGGGAGGGAAGATGCCATGTGCGCCAGACCGACGCCGGAATTGACACGCCGGCCTTTGCCTGGCTGACACGATTCTCCATCCGCAGTTGCCAGACGGCAGGAGGCATCGTTCCACATCTCCCCAGCAGGGTTTGCAAGGTTAACAAATAACCACTTTGTAGCGTTAAGTGCGCGATGAAGGCCGGCTAGGGCTGTGAAGGTGGGTCAGGATGCGCTTGATGTGGTCTGGTGGGGCCCCCAGCAAGGTTTTCAACTATATAATTTACAGCCCGATGAAGGCCAGCTGCGGCTGTGAAGACCGGTCAGGGTGCGCTTGCCATGCGCCCGTAGTGCCCACGGCTGCAAGGCAAGCTGATCATCATCGACCGACTCACAGCTCACATAACGAGGCCAGCCAGAATAGTACCCTTGCAAGCCATTAGTTGCCCATCATGGCAGCACGCAACCCGCCATCAAGCCGGTGCGGCTGTCTGTGGAATGGCCCTCCTGGGGACTGGCAACAGGCAAGCACGCATGGGCTCGCAAGAAGCACAACCAGCAACCCGCCTGCCGTGGCCAAAGCAAAGCACTGAGGAGCGAGGAGCAGAGCAGTCACAGGGTGCTCAGCTGCAGCTAATTGGGCCCTCGCAGCGCCTGCCGGCTGTCCATCCGATCACTCGGGCACAGGCAGGCTGAGCGAGAAGGGACCCATCTAAAGCTGAAACCACTAGGCACACAATGCAGCATATGCCATTTGGCAAGAACCGCGGCCATGGCATGCATGTCAGGGGGACTGGTGTGTGAGCAAGTGTATTCCAGGCACTGTCGCACACGCACATGCAGCCGCCCCCTGCGCTTGCCAGTTGCCCCAATCAAAGGGCACAGGCAAACGCTGAGGAGCACGATGCGGCCACAACGCGTGCGGAAACCTAGCACAGCACTGCTATCTTGAGCAGCACCAACGAAACCAGGAACACCGGCTGCTAAGAAGGGCCGACGACGCCACCCAACTGCCAGCCCTGCCCGGGTGCCAGCGAGCCCACGAGCAGAAAAAGCTGTGGGCAGAGGCACGAGCTATCGAGACACTCTCCAAGGCACCACGATGCAGAGGAGCTGAGCAGCCGGAGACCGTTTGAAGCCAGCAAGCAGCTCAGCAGCACGCGCCACCCGACCACATGCCGAACTCTGTGGTCAGAGGCACATGCCCTGCTGAACCTGCGCTTCATGGCACCAGTTCGCCGCACATGGGCAGCCGGATACTACTTTAAAGACAGCGCAGGCGCTGCCTTTAGCACTGATGCAGCTCGGTGCTGCCCTGCCGTGCTTGCCGGCCGCCCAGACAAAGGGCACAGGCAAGCCGGAACAGGGCGTCACAGCGCGTGCAGCAACCTGGCATAGCACTTCGTCCTACGTAGCACCAACAAAATCTCTAACAAAACAGGGCTGCTAGGAAGGCCCGACCCAACTGCCCGACTTGCCATCCCTGCCCATGGTGCCAGCGAGCAGCCCGGCAGCACGTGCCGCCCACCCACATGCCGAGCGCTGTGGGCAGAGACACGTGCCATCATTGCGTCACGCCTGATGGCACCACTTTGCAGCACCGGGGCAGCCAAAGTCCACTTTGAACGATAGCCCAGGCGCTGCTGCAGCCGCCCCCTGCGCCTGCCAGTTGCCAACCGAAGGGCGCAGGCAAAGGCGAAGAACGGACAAACACAGCGCATCTGCAACCCGGCACAGCACTGCTGTGTTGCAAGGCGCCATCAAAACAGAATCATGGACTTCAAGTCTATGCACAGAGCCAGGGCACCACTAAGTGCGGAGCATGTCCGCAAGTGCTATGCACGGACCGCTGCAGCTGCCCAGGTGCCCCTGTATTCCAGGGCCCAGAGCAGATGGGCGGGCCTGTGCTACAGCACTTGCAGCAACAGTCGCACCACAGCTAACATGTGCTCTTGCGCTCGCGCAATGTGCACCTCAGGTAGTGCTGGCTGACACACTGCGAGTGTGTACACATGGATCCAAGTCCCAACAAGGCAGCCCTGCTGGGTCTCCCTCAAAACCCCCGACCAGCGCTTGGCGATGCTCGCGCAAGACGAGCACTGCCAAGGCTGAGGGCGGCCAAGTCATGATAGCACACCAGCAGGAGTTGCCTTCCGGCCGTTGCATCAGATGTGACGCTTTGGGTTCCACGCTGAACGGAAGCCAGCACGAAAGCGATATGGCCGGCGGCCAACCTGTTGCGCATGTTACCGAACAGTTCCCACCTGCGGATGCACCTGCGGCGTGCCATTGGGACATTTGCCCCAACCACTTCGATCCATGCCGACCGAGCGTGCACCGTCTAGACACACAAACAGACAGAACTCTACGCACCTGGCCTCAGCTGGGGCACATGCCGCAGCAACTCGTCCATCCCCGCTCCCAGCACCACCGCTGACTCGCCCTGCAGAAAATGCACGACGTGAAAATACATGACGTGTGGAACAGATCAAGCAGGGGAATGTGCCGCTCCCAGCACCACGGCCGACTCGCCCGGCAAGCAGGAGGTACATGGCGTGTGCAACGGATGAAGGAGGCAGCAGGATGCTGCAAGCTAGTTCCAGCAGCGCAAAGGCGCACGCTATCGAAGTGCTAAGCAAGCACATGGGAGCAAGCATGGGCAAGCAAATAAGGACACCTATAGAAGTGTGCCTGCGACCCTCTGTTACTCAGCATTGAGGGACCGGCTGCTCACCTGCAGCGCCTTCACGTACTGCTTGCTGAAGATGGGCACTCTCATTCAGACAAAACAGCACACCCTCATTGCAATGCCGTAAGCCCCCCAAAAGTGCGCATTTCGACTTGCCTGCAGCGCCTTCACGTACTGCTTGCTGGAGAAGATGGGCACGAAGCAGCGCAGCGCCTTGGAGCGCTTGACGCGCTCCAGGCCACCTGCAAAGAAAGCAACAGGCAAGTTGCAGCTGTTTACTGTTGTGGTCGTTGTGTCGCAGCGCAGAGGGCTGATCCACGACATCTGATCCAGCATTCTTGTTTACGGGCAAACATGCCGCAATGCATCCGCATGCGTGCCTGCAATGCGGCAGGCCAGGTGCTGCACAGCGCACCTGAGTTGAGGCAGAGGGCCATCAAAGTGTTGGGCACCGCCGCCACCGCCTCCATGCTCACAATCACGCCGGCAGCCACAGAGTCCAGGAAGGCCTGTGGTAGGTGGCGCGGAAATACACCAACACTCATGAGCAACGAGACAATGCATGGTGCCGGCAATACCTCCAACATCCTCACAACTGTGGTCACTGCAGCCCAAGTTCGAAGCATGTAGAGACAAAAGCAGGCCCCGCAGGGCCCTTCCCATTGTATGATAGCAGCACACCCTACCCAGCACATGTGCATGCAGCAAAAGCACTGACCTGCGGCAGCCCCGCATCATCCAGCGTGCGGCAGCTCAGCGCAGCACAGCACAGTTCAGTCACAACAAACAACAAGAAACTGACCTGGGGCAGCCCCGCCTCGTCCAGGGTGCGGTAGCTGAGCGGGTCGTGGTGAATCAGGTCGGCCACAACCGAGGCGGCCAGCGCAAACAGGCCGCCGCCAAACTCGCGCGAACGCTGGAAGATGGTCTGCGGGCATTACGGGGCAACATGAGAGCGATGATCAGGCACTTGGGCGGTGTCTGAAGTCGTGGTGCAGTGACACCACTTTAAAAAAAGAGTCCTAAAACTTTGCGATAGAATGCTGGTTTTCGCCACCAGCCCTGTCCATCAAACAATCCCTCCTCACCTTGAGGCAGGCATACAGCATGGCAGCGTCCGCCTCGTTGGCTCGCTGCGCCTGGCTGCCCACGCCATAGCTTGCAATGGCAATGGCCCGCAGCAGGCTTTTCAGCAGCAGGCGGCGCGCGTACGGTACCACCGCCTGCTGCGCCTGCTGCGCCTGCTGCGCTGCGGCAGCTGATGTGGACGGACCCTCGCCGGTGGCAGCACCACCAGCTGCTGCCGCCCCTCCTGCTCCTGCGGGCTGCTCAGTCTGCATGGCTTCGCCGGCACTGCTCGGCTCCGCAGAGGGAGGGGCAGAGGTGGTGCTGCCGCTGCGGGGCTCCTCAGCCGGCTGCTCAACCTCGTATTGCAGGCGCTGGGGAAAGAGGGTCGAGCAAATGATGGCGTTCCGTTAGAAAGGAGTCTTGCTGGCACGTGCAACGGGCATGTCTGCTTGGCAGCAAGGGCAAAATGAATGCAAGGAAACGTGACGCTAACTTGGCGTTTCCAAGCCATGTCCTGCCCTCTCACCTGCACCATGATGTGCAGGCCGCCAAGCTCTCGGAACAGACTGCTGGCGGTGGGGCTGCAGCAGGCGGTAAGGTGAGATACAGGGCAGTTGACACATGGCACACAGGAAAAAACTGAAGTGGCAGCCCCTCCTCAGGCAGCTGCACGGAGCCAGACAGGGTGGGCAACCTTTGCAGCTACCACATCATGTCAGCATCACTTGTAGTCCATCAAGGACTCCAGGATGCACCCAGCCAAAGCACATTGCAACTCGTGCAACTCGCACCACTCCCAGTACGTTGCAGAATCTGCTTAAAATCTAATGCAAAGGGCTCACTTGTAGTCCATGAACGACTCCAGGATGCGCACAGTTGAGGCCACCAGCGCCAGGTGCGCGGGGTCGTGGTGGCTCAGCAGCGGCAGCAGGGCGGGGACCAGGGACGCGTCCGACAGCGCGGTGGTGCCTGCGGGAGATTAAATGCAGTAATGGCAGCTGAGTGAAAGGGTGACAATGCCTGGATGCTCAGGAGTTTGGAGCAAACCAAACTTTCGTGCCAGCAGCATCGTTTTTGCCACCAGCAATGGGACATCGCAAATCAAGCAGTGCTCACCAGAGGTGGATGTGACCAGCCCCCCGACCATGGACAGCAGCGCCTCCACAAATGGCTGGCTGTAGGGCGCCGGCACTGCCTCGCGGCCTGGAGGAGATGCAGGGCAGGGGGAAGAGGGAATGCTGATCAACACAGGAACGTGATTTGGGGACAGTGGTTCATATGCATCCGGATGGAAGGCCAAACACCTCTTCTTGCTGTCGTCACACTCCACCCCAAAACCCAATACAAGCCACCAGCTGTTTATTTTGAAGCCCAGCCAGGCCGAAGCGAATAAAACGAAACCAAGCCCACCCGTCAGCGAGGCCACCGCGCGGTGGATGAGCAGCGCCAGCAGGCCGCTGCCCTCCCCGCCAGAAATGGCGGCGATCACCGAGCCGTGCCGCGTGCGGTCCAGCAGCTGCAGGGCAGGGAGGGTGGGAATGAAAGAAACAATGATGTGAAGTGTCGGGCATTAGAGCAGGTGCGGTGCAGCCTGCACCGCCAGTGCTCGCAGCGCTAGCCGTCTGCATTTCATCACTGAATATCCTCATCCCCAATCGAACCGCAGCCAGCTAACAACAGCATCAGTCACCTGAACTGCCAGCGCACGCAGCGCGAGCGTCTGCAGGTCGTCGGGCACCTGCCCCTCGCTCCGCAGCATGGCTGCCAGCTGTGGAGGGTGCACAGGGGAGTGTAGACTAGTATTAGGTGAAAGTCCAGTCCGCATCAGGCAGCTGCCACCACCTGCGTCTGCAATTCTCTACCAGCTGAGCTTCCGGTGTCGCAGCATCGCCCGGAAGCCAGTGAAAATGAGGTTGACTAGTTGCAGGCCAGCTGCAAGGCATCCAAGAGGCAAGCAACCAAACAGAGCAGCGCACCTGCTGCACAAAGTCGGGCGCTCCAGCAAACAGCGCCATGATGTCTGCAAGGGTGGAGGCATGGTGTGTGATCACATTAAATTATAGCGTGCCGATCTCACACACCCCAGATGGCTGCGGTGCAACCCAACACTTCAGCCACACCACACAATTCTGCCCAGAGCTGGCTGTGAGGCCACGCTGGGCGTCCTGCCAGGGGCAACCCAGGTGCCACGTGGGCCACCCTTGGCAGGGTCAAACCTGCGAGCACCAGCCAGCTCGACTAGCAAGCAACCGACGTGCAGCATGCAGCAGCAGGTGGGTCAGCTCTGACTTTTCTGCAGGCCACCTGCCGGTCTCTCAGGCTGTGAGATGCGTGCCCAGCGCCCCGCCAAAGGCAACCCAGGTGCGACCTAAGCTGCCATTGGCGACACACTGGACGCTTTCACAGCCCATTGGCTGCACGCAATTGAACTGTAAACAACAGAGCGGCCGTGTGTGGCTGTGCAGCTGGCTGTGCAGTGGCACAGGCAGCCTGCCAGGGGCAGCCCAGGGCCGGCCTGGGCTGCGCAAGGCAGGCCGGGCCATCCACTTCCACAGCCCGCTTGGCAGCGCAGCAATGCACCCACGAACCTCCACATTAGTTGGGTCACCTGCGGAGCTGGCTGGGCAGTGGCGCCCGGCAGCCTGCCAGCGGCAGCCCAGGTGCAGGTTGGGCTGCCCTTGGCAGACCAAGCTGGAGCACTACTCCAGCCCGCCCAGCTTTCAGTAGCTAGAGCAACCGAGATGCAGTTGCACTGAAGCAGGTGGGTCGGCTCTACCTGCTAGGCCGTCTACCGGTCCCTTGAGCTGTGAGTCAGCACCCAGCACCCTGCCACAGGCAGCCCAGGTGCCAGTCGGGTTGCCCACGACAGGCTGCTGTCCACTCAAACAGTCCAAAAATCTACAGAGCTGCCGCTGCTCACAGTTCCCAGGAGGAACCGCTGCCTCCAATTGCATTGCAAGGCAGAGTCCAGCTTGGTCCTGCACCTCACAGATGCAGCTGCATCTTGCTGATGACAGCATGCCATGCGATGCCATGCTGGGCACGCTCGGCAGGCGGCGCGCTCAGCACGGTCAGCACGTTGCACGTGGACATCAGCAAGGGACAGATGTACCTTTCAGGCATCACATGCACCTCCAACTCTTTCAGGTCACAAGATACTGTTGCACCCAGCAGCAACAGCTTTGATGTTCATGTCCAACTGGCAGCGATTTGCGTGCCCAAAGCCGCCTCTGTCGCACGCCAGGGCAGCCTGCCAGGTAGCAGCCCCTACAATGGGGGTTGCAGCGAGGCAGAGATGCGCGCGTACCACGACAGAAACGGGCAGCGGGTGCAACTGCAGCCTGCGCAAGGCAGCCGTTCACTGCTGCCCAGCTACTCCTTCTGATAGGCGGCCGCCCGACGCCTCTGTCGCTGGCCCAGGCAGCCTGCCAGGTGGCAGCTCCACAAATGGAGGATGCGATGTGGCAGGCTGGCTTCTGCAGCCGAGCTACAGAATGGGTGGCGACTGCATATGCAGGTTTACGCAGCAGGCCGCCGCCTGCTGCCATCCAGTGCCCCCACACGCCACACCCAGCTGCCCATCGCCTCGGTCGCTCCCCTGAGGCACCCTGCCAGGTGGCAGCCCCCAAGATGCAGGCTCCAGCCGGGCAGGGTGACATTGAGGACGGGTTGAACCGAGGCGGGTGGCAGGTACATATGCAGCCTGCGGGAGACAGCCACCCAACGACATGCAACAATAACACACGGCGGGAATGCCGACCGTCGCATCTGTCGCTGGCCCAGGCCGCCCTGCCAGGTGGCAGTCCCAACAAGGGGGGGTGCAGCGAGGCAGGGATGCGCGCGTACCACGACAGAAACGGGCAGCAGGTACAAGTGCAGCCTGCGGGAGACAGTTGGCCATTGCCGCCAGCTATTCCTTCTGATAGGCGGCCGCCAATTACCTCTGTCGCTTGGCGGGGCAGCCTGCCAGGCAGCAGCCCCAGCAATGGGGGATGCGATGTGGCAGGCTGGCTTTGAAGCCAAGCTACAGAACTGGGTGGCAGGTACAAGTGCATTTGCGGGTCCACACAGCAGGCCGCCGCCTGCTGCCATCCAGTGCCCCCACACGACACATCTAGCCGACCGCCGCCTCTGTTGCTCGCCTGAGACACCCTGCCAGGTGGCAACCCCGACAGTGGAGGTTCCAGCCAGGCAGGGTGCACTTGATCGCAACTTGACAGAGATGGGTGGCGGGTACATATGCAGCCTGCGGGAGACAGCCGCCCAATGATGCTCAACAAATTCATGCGGCACAGGCCGCCGCTTGTCAACTCTGTCGCAGGCCCAGGCCGCCCTGCCAGGTGGCAGTCCCAACAGTGGGGGCTGCGGCGAGGCAAGGCGCCTTGCGCTCCTGCTTTGACAGAAAGGCGTGGCGGCTGCCGAGATGAAGTGTGTGGCCCTGCTGGTCCTGCTGGCCCCTGACCCCAGTGCACAACAGGCAGCCACCTGGAGCCTCTGCGACTTGCGGGAGCACCCTGCCAGGCAGAGCGCCAACACTACAGTGATGCAGCCTGGCAGGGTGTTTCAAAGTGCGACTTCAAAGTGAATTCAAAGTCACACAGATGGCAAGCGGCTGCATATGCAGGTTCACACAGCAGGCAGAGGCAGCCACACTGTTGCTTTCGACTGCCACCAGGGTAGCACGCAGGCGCCCAGTGCATGTGCACCCCACAGTGGCGGCGCCTGACTGCCGGTCGGTCATCCCAGCGCAGCAGCCGGAAGCGGTGCCTGCCTCTGCAGAACGCTTGCAGCTGCTCGCAGCTCCCATGACAAACCAGGCAGCCGGCGTTTGCCTCCTATCTCCCGTGTTTGAACCAGTTCCTCATTGCAAGGTGGCTGGGTGACCCTAGAGCCCATCTGCCGATGAAAACCCTGTCGGTTGCTCCACTCAGACCGGCCAGCCCCAAACAAACGCCCTGGCCGAATGCGCGCCGCCCACCGCCTGCCAGGCTCTCCCCAAAATAGACTGGGCGGGCATGGCGGGACGGAGGCTGCGCAGGCTGGCCAGGACGTTCGTCTACAAGCAAGCCAGGCCTGAAGAAGCGTGGCCAGTTGTCCACCAACATGGCGACCCAGGCGACAAATGTTGAGAACCACAAATGGACAAGCCGGCCCGGTGAGATGCTCAGCCCAACTGCGGCCGCTCAGCAAGGGCTATAATGCACGAGGGCACTGTGTGACTTGCCCAAAGGTCTGCCGGCAGTTCTGACCAGGGCTGTGCACAGACCTGCGGCACTGCCTGCCGCTCTGCGCAGGTAGTGCCTCGCAACTGCGCACCGTACTTGTCAGCGTGGTGGCATGGCAGGCAGGCTTGCAAGGAAAAACGCCCCCCAGCCCATCCACTGCCGCTCGGCGGGAAACACTTACCCGTGCAGGCAGCCCCTGCCACAGGACACCAGGGGCCTGCTGTCCTGTGGCAGGGGCTGCCTGCACGGGCACGGTGTTCAAGTCAAAGCAGCAGCAGCAGTGCCAGCTGGGGTGTGCTGGGTGGACAACAGTGAAAGGTACCCACACCCAAGCCCATGCATGGGGAGTTGCCGCGCATCGAAACAGACCAAACTTGCAAGACTGAATCAGCAAGGACAATGTTCACCCACCCGTGGGCCATGGGTTGGACTGGAAGGCCACGTAAAAGGCCAGCAGGCATACCAACACATGCAGCAACACTAGGCTAGGCCTGCGCAGCAATGCATCATCACCCACCCGTGGGCGAGGGGTTGGACTGAAAGGCCACGTAAAAGGCCAGCAGGCGCGTGCGCAGCAGCCCCCGCCGCGCCTCGCCGTCTCCCCCAAACGCCCGCGCCACCCGGATCTGAAAGCATGAGCAGAGTGGAATGATTGATGCAAAGGGTGGCGCATGTGTGTTTGTATTTGCAGAGCACAGGAGCCAGCAAACGGACAGCTTAGTATGCAGCAGCGGAGCGTTACTCAGCCCGCACACCAGAAAGGCTGCGCTCGGCGAACACCAAGCAATCAAAGCAACAACAAACCAGCGGTCACCTTGTGCAGCAGCGCAAAGCGCTGGTCGGCAGGCACACAGGCATCTCTGTGCTTCGAGCAGCCAGCAAGAAAAGCGTTGAAAGACATACCGCACCTTGTGCAGCAGCGCAAAGCGCTGGTCGGGCGGCACGCCGTGCTCCCGCACCAGCCGCTCCAGCAGCTCGTGGTCTGCATCCATGGGAAGTAAAACAGTGCAACTAGACTTTGTGTGTTGCAATCAATCTGGACATGCATGCAACCTACTGCCGAGCAGCAACACAGCAGCAATACTGTCCTTGTGAAGGCAGCCTTGCAAGCACTGACACTACAGCTCACCGCTCTCTGGCAGGCGGTCCACAGCGGGCAGGTCGATGACCTTTAGCCCACCCGCTGTGCCTGCTGCGCCAGCTGCGCCTGCTGCACCCTCAGCAGGCTTGGCATAGAACTGGAAGTGCAGGGAGGTGGGGGCCTGCAGGGACGAGAGGTGCAGGAAGACACATGCTATACTCAGCTTGCACCGTTGGCTCACAAACAGGCAGATGACTACACGCACGGTCTCTCCAAGTTTGCCACCAAAGGCCGTCTGCTGCTGCAACAAAGCTGGGCTTGAACTGTGCGACATTGCAACCGCCCGCTGCTTCCCATGCACTCACATTGTTCAGCGGCGCATCCGTTGCGCAAGACAGCAGGTCTGGCGTATTGTCGCCGCCGCCCCAGCCACCCGCCAGCACCAGCAGGCGAGCATTCAGGTCCTCTGTGCCCGCCCACCTGCAGCAGAAGCAGAGTAAGAAAAGGTGAACCCGTGTTCGAGTCAGGTTGAATACGACTGCTGAGCCTCAAAATTGGCAGTGGACTGCCATACACACAACCCAAAGCCCCACAACCCAAAGCCCCTGCCAGCGGAGAAGCACAGAAGCACAGCCAGCAGCAGCAGCAGCAAAGTAGGCAGCAGCGCCGATGCAGGCTGCCGCAGCATGCTAGGCGGCAGCAGCAGCACAACCCCACGGGCAGCAGCAGCAGCAGTGCATACCGTGCGGTGGGAGCGCTGCTCTTGCGCACACACGCCGCCAGCGTCTGCAGCGCTGCCAGCACCACTGCTGAGTCGGGGGCTGCCAGCAGCAGGGACAGGTACTGCGGGGGAAGGGAGGTAGAAGGACAGAGTACAAAGTCAGACCTTCTTAACAGGCCACTTGGAGTTGCAATGTGGCAAACTGACGCACCAAGCAGAGCCTCAGCATCAGTACACCAAAGGGGCAGCCCCCAAAAAGAACTGATGACCACAAAGCAAATGGATGGGCATGCTGAGGACAGCGCCCATGGCATGGTGGCAGATGAGGATAGGGGCCATGGCGCGTGCGATGGGAAGGGAGGGGGTGCCTGATTGTGTCCCCATCTTTCCCGTCGACCATACTGTGTTCCCCATATCCCGACGCGCACATCGACACAGGACAGCCGCACTTGCTTAGTGGGTTGGATGCATGCCGCTGCATTGTGCTGATGGAGCAGTCTTTGTGTGGAGGCAGATCAGGATAGCTGCCATGCCGCATTGATGGGAAGGGCGAGGGTGCTTGGACACACTTGTCCCATCCACAGCGACTGAAGCAAATATCCCGATGCATACTCGGACACAAGACAGCAGCGCTTGCTTAGCCAAACCTGGAGCTGAATGCATGCCGCTCCATTGGTGATGCGGCATGCCGATGCCAGCGGCCCTGGTGTGGTGCCAGGTCAGGATAGGGGCGCACGGCGCACCGATGGGAAGGAGGGGTGCACAACGCATCCCCACGCATCCCATCAGCCGCATTCATGCTGGATATCCCAAAACACAAGACACCAGGGCTTGCTTGACCTGTGCCTGGCAGACCATAGGCATGGCGGTGCATTTGGTCGATACAGCATGCTAAGGGGAGCAGCCCTGGTGCGGTGGCAGAGCAGGAAAGGGTGCTGAGGCGTAAGCTGTAGGAAGGGGAGGGAGCCCTATTCCTGTCCCCGCCTTTCCTACACCCTCGCCACAGGCATTTCCTGTTCTGCGCATCCATCGACAACCCGCTTGCATAGCCAGTGCCTAAACTGCCGGACAGGCAAACGTGAAATGCGGCCATGTGCCAGGCGCATCCCAGGCTCGGAGCAGCGCTAACAAGGGCAGCAGGAGAGCTCTGCTCCGCATGCTTGCTCATGGTGTGGCATGCGCAGCATTGTGCGCCTGCTGCCACCCGAGCTGCACAGCGCACCCAGTCAACTGCGGACAACACTTCCGTCAAGCAACGGTGCACAGCGCTGAGCGTTGGAAGCACTCGGGCACGGCGCAAGCAGGCACCCCTGGCCAGGACAGGATAGAAGCAGCACGCCGGGAGGCAGGGCCGCTTTTGCCGCCGCTTCCCGTTGGCCAACTTCTACAAGAGTCCGGGCGGGTGGGAGATGCCCGCCGCAGTGCAACAACAAGGCAAGCTGGCAAGCTGGCGCAGGACTGGGCCTAACCCAGCCAGATGAAGACAGCACCAGGGAGAGCCTCAATCAAAAGGCAAGCCGCAGCACCGTGCGCTCCAGCTGCTGCCACTCAATGCCCGCCCGCCCAGCCACAGACACCATGCACTGGCCCTTTGCAGGTGATAGCAGCTTAAATGATGGCCGCATGGAGCGGTGTGCTTGCCGGGCCCGGACAGAACTTGCCAGCGACGACGGAAGGGGTGCGACAAGGGCCGTAGCCTTCCCATTGCCACGCTGAGCAGACTGAGTCCTGGCCTGGGAGCAGATCTGTCGCACTGTTGTGCTGTTGCCGATCTGCCAAATACGAGGGTTGGGTGCCACCGTGCACCGACATGGCACACCGGCTGCGCATGCACAGGACAGCCCCAGCCAGTGCTAATAAGAGAGGCAGCGCAATGCGCCCGCACAGGACGGCACACTCCAGCATTGACGTGAGGGCACTGCTGGAAGCAGGGCACTCACACCAGTCCGAGTGCCCAGCCCTGGCAGGGCTGCACAGTATGATGCCAGCTCTCCTGGCTTGTGCGCGCGAGTTGTCTGCACACCACACACTCTACCCAAGCCGCGGCAGCGGTTGCGCAGGGCGGCGAACGCCAGATTCTGGGAGGGCAGGGCGTGCTGGCCTTGCGCTCCCATGAACCAGCGTTCTACCGCACTGCGCAACAAGCGACGCGGCGGGGAAGCAATGTGACTTGGCCAGCAGGGAAGCAGCCGTTTTCTTCAGGTCCAGGCTTGTATTCATTGAAAGCATTGGAGAGCAGCCAATGATGCAAGGCACGAAGGCCAGATGGTTGCTCAAAAGCATCCAGCCGTTGGTGCAGGGCAGGGAGCGGCCGGCCTGATGGGAAGGCAGGGCGCAAGTGGCCCACTTTCCCATCATGTTCAACCCTGACCCCAGCTCCAGCTCCGGCTTGGTTGTGTGCAAGAGACCGTGCCTTTTAACAAGATAACGAGCCGCCGCCACATGAGCAGCACACTGATCGAAGAATCAAGTGTTGGCGAAAATGCAAGGTGCCTACACCCGAGGCACATCCACCGAGGCACCAACCAGGCGATGCTGCCAGGCAGCGGCGCATGCCTTCAGAGATTTTGCTGGAAGGCGGCACGGTGGGAGCAGGCAGCGGTGCCGCCTGTCACCCACTCTGCCAGCTCCAACACGATCTCTGAAGTCTTCAACCGCTACATGGCTAGCAGACTGAGCAGGAGGGGAACACGGTGCACTCATGTTTGAAGAGCACTACTGTAAAAGCATGTTGGAGGGTAGCCGCAGCCCGGCTGCCGCTGGAGGGCAGGGGTGGAGAAGCGGCAACCAGGCGCCGGCTGATGAGAGGGCAGGCGCCCTCCCGGCAGCCGGTGCTCAGTCTCTCTGACCACCTCAATGCCACAGAAATAGGTCACCATAAAAAGGGGGACAAGCGTTGGTGCGCCTGCTTCATTGCAGGCCGCTCCCGCAGGAGGGGCACATGTTGCAACCATGCACGTTGAAGATCACTAAAAGCATGCGTTTGAGGGACGCCAGCAGCCCGGCTGCCGCTTGAGGGCAGGGTGGAGAAGACGCAGCGAGGCGCCGGCTGGTGAGAGGGCTGGTGGGCGCCCTCCCGGCAGCCGGTCCTGAAGCTGCCAGTCACCACCCTTTGTGTACCTCACCACAGCAGCAGTGGACAGTAGCTCGTGCCAAGCGTCAGGCTGCACTTGTGGGCATGTTTGCAGAACAAAAGTTCCCATCTCGCTGCAGCCCAGCTAGTGCACCGCAAAAGAGTGGCGAATGCGCCTAAAATGGCTGGTGCTCAGCGGCACAGCGGCTTGCACAGGCAGGTGGTCGCAGGAGCAGGGACATCACGCGGGACCAGCCATGCCCCTCGCCAAATGCGGCGTGGAGAGCAGCAGGGACTAACTGCAGACTGATGGCAGCGGCTATGATGAACTGGCGCCGGTTGGTCGGCAGAGCAGCAGGTACAGGCGTGTGTCGCCTTCTGCTCTGTGGACCAACAAGCGGCAGCCATCTAACCGAACCAGCAGGCCGAAGCTAGTCCCTGCTAAGAACCCAGGCTACAGCGCTGGACCAACGTCGGCCGCGGCTGCACAGCGTGCTACAGTCGCCCATGCCATGCAGCATGGCACGGCATGGGTTGCCCAACAGGCGGTGAGGACACCAGATGGGGAGACCAGCTGATTGCCGCCAACCAGGGGCAGACGCGCAGGTTAAGAAAACGAAGAATCAGACCAGGACCCTCAGTGTAAAAAGTTGAAGGTTAAAAAAGCTAACAATAAAAAAAGCGCTCACCTCATACGAGTTGTACAGGTGCTTGTTGGAGCAGCCCTCCAGGATCAGGGCAGTCACCCGCAGAATCTGCAGCAGCGCGGCCGCCGGGAAAGGCGGGTCCTCTGCAGCTCCCGCTGGCTGCCCTGCCGCCTGCCCTCCTGCAGCCGCCGGCTGGGCAGCAGGGGCGGCGCTGCCGCCGGCGCCGGCCCCCGCTGCTGCTGCAGCCGCGGCGGGCGGAGTTGAGGCCAGGCTTAGGTCCCTTTGGGACTTGAGGTGTGCCTGGAAGGTAAAGTTGTGGCGGGTGGGAGGGTGAATGCTGATCAGAGGGATGTGCACATGAGGACAGCGCCAGCATGAGTGCCTGTGGCGGCGCAGGCAGGCCGCTGAGCACTGCTAGCTGCATGTAGCCGCATTTGCGCATAGAGGGAAGCCATGACGAGGCATGCCCCACCAGCTGCATGCAGCTGTCCTGCAGCTCCCAGCAGGGCAGCACTCCCTCCAGGCAGTGCAGCCTCCAATACGCCATGCAGCTGCCATGGCAAGAGATGGCAAAACATCAAGCACAGCGCACCTCAAAGTAGGCATCAAACCGGTCCAAGAGCGGGATCCAGTGGTGCACATCGCCCTGCGGTGGGGCGAATGTGAGCGCATGCTGTTAGAGACATGATGGCGAGAATGCAGGTGTGTTGCGTTGCTGGCATTTGCAACACCGCCGGCCGCTACCCCATGCCTGATGGCGGCCCCTCAGCAGAGGTCATAGACCCCCAGCAGCTCACAGGCCATCTTGGGAGGCATTCATGCCCTGCCATGCCACGGCCAATCGCCCAGCATCACCACAACCAACCAGCAAAGCCATGCCATGCCATGCCATTCCAGCCATGCCATGCCATGCCGTCTGCTGCACACCCTCTCTGCCACTTGCCTTGGATTCAAAGTCCCAGGTGAAGCCCTGCAGTGCATCGCCCAGCGTGTCCAGAGGCTGGGCCAGCACGGCATCGATCGCCGAGCGAACCGCCTCAGGCTGTGGGAGGGAGGCAAGGCAGAGCGGCGGAGGCATGAGCCGGGCGGGCATGAAGCGGCATGGCGGGCGGCGACGGGCCCTGGAGCGGACATGGCGACATACAATGTTGTGCGCACAACAGCCATGGCAAGCGTGAGACACTTTCATGCGCCGCTTGTCAGGCAGAAGGGGCGCGGCGGGCCGGGGAATCGGCCGCGATGCCTGGGCGGCACGCAGGCGGCGGCTTTCGAGCGGGCGGCGGTGCGGCCACCCTGCGCGCCGCGGCCTTGGACCCCTCCCAGCCGCTGATCATGCTGCTCGGGTCTTACGGCGGGCGGCAGGGCTCGCGCCGAGCGCGCTGGGGCTTGTGGAGCAAAGCCGAGTGCGGCCTGGCCGCCCAACGCGGGCCCAGGACAGTCGGGCATGATGGATCGGGCCAATTGCCGCCCGCACTCGCCCGCAGGCAACCCATCGGCCCCTCCTCACCGGCTCCACCGCCCTCCGGCTCTTGATTTGCATGGCGTTTTACTCCATCGCGGCCCGATCGGTGTCGTATGGGAGGCCGAAGTTTGCGGGGCGCCCCGCCAGGCGGCCCCATGCCTGCCCCGACGGGCGCCCCGCTGGCGGCGGCGGCCGCGCTGCCTGGCATAACTGCACCAATCACCCTGCAGCCAGAGCCGGCGTGCATCTGTATGAGTAATCTACTGTGCCGACAGTGTTGATGAGCATTGCGGGTGATGGACAGTGGGCGCGAGGGTCCTCGTCGCCGCAGAGGCGGCTCCGTGCTGCGCAAGCAAGCCCTCGGCCTGCGCCATTTGTACCTCCTGCTCTGGGCAACTGCTGCAGGCAAGCACACTCGATGGTCACTTCGTGACGACGATGGCAAGCTGCGCAGGCAGGCTTGAGCCAATGAAACGCGTCCTCATGCGAGTCGCGGCTGCGAGGCGCTGCTGAGCGGGGCCTGCCCCATGTGCTGGGCGGGGTGATTGGCCGCTCTCATACTCCCCAGCAGGCGCTTTCAGTGCTCTTTAATCCTCTCAGGCGCGCTGAACAGGCTGCCCGCGAGAGGTGGGGTTCTTGCTCGCGCCGGCTTGACGCTGTTGTCAGCGAGGGTGCTCAATTAGCAATCTTAGAGAGCCGTAGGTTGATGTAAGCGCAGAGCTAGCCGCCCTCGAGGCATGGCCCCCCACCGCCGCCGCCGCCTGCCGCCGCTCGCCGCTTGCCGCCGCCGTGCCTGCCATTGCGGCTGCTCTTATGCTTCGTGCCTCACCACTCGACCTGCATGCAAATTGGTCCGCCTTCCAGTGCTCAACGGCTGGAGCGGCGTGCAGCCCAACTTCCAGCCCGCCTGGGCGACCCTCGCCGCTGCGGCAGCACCTGCCTGAGCGCACCGCACTGCAAGCGAGCGGCAGCGCAGTCGGCAGATCCGTGGCACCCCATGCCGCAGACCTCTGGTGTTGGTGACGGCTGCTAGCCTTTGAGCGTGCAGGTGGCAACCCAGGCAGCCCAGGCACCCTGAACAAGGGAGGCCAGCAGCCGCGCGGCGGCCCATGTGGCGAGCGGCCGGTCCAAGGCAGCGTTGGCTCCCTGACTGCTGCTTCTGTGAGCCTCGGCAGTGCTGATAGCCGCCAGCATGCCGCCACGACCTCGCATCGGCGCGGGTGCCAAGCGGAAGGCGGAGGAGCAGGGTGGGGGCGGGCAGGCAGGCACGCCCAGGGGCCCCAAGACGCCTGCCAAGGGCCTGAAGCAGCCACTGGAGCTGCAGTATGAGCAGGAGCCACCCAGGTGAGCTGCGGGCGAGCAGCAGCTGCGGCGGGATCACTAGGGTTTGCTCCTGGCTTCGCTGTCGCTGCCGCTTCCGGTTGCTCTAGCTTCTTCATTGCTTGGAGGCCGCCCGTAGGGCTGCCATTGCAGGTCACATGCCTACCGACCGCTCAACCGACCCTGCCCCTTCCGCCTCCTCCCTGGCCGCCTTCTGCAGGCGCCCTGGGGGCCCTCTGGCGCCGCGCCCGGTGGCGCTGCGGTGCCCGCGTGTGTCTGCCCAGGTGCCCGCTGCAGGTGACCAGCTGTGCTTCATGGCGCTGGACGTCATTGATGAGGGGCAGGTGGGTGGGTTCGCGACCAGGTGCATGGGTGGGTGAGCAGGGCAGGTTTGTGGGCAGGTGCATGGGTGGGTGGGCAGGGCAACTCAAGGCAGCAGAGCAGGGAAGGGTAGCGAGCCGAGTTAGCAGCAGCGCCCTGGCAGGGCGGACTCGGCTTGGGGTGGGTCAGCTGTAGCACAAATTGCAACCGCCGCATCTACATAATGCCTCATGAAAGATCATCCACGCTCCGCTTGGCTCTGCAGGGCCGCTTCCACGTGTGGGGTGTGACCGCGGCGGGCGCCTCGGTGGTGCTGCGCCTCCACGGCTTTTGCCCATACCTTTACATCGCCACGCCCAGGAAGCAGGCAAGCAACGCTGTGCTATGTACAATAGTGTGCTGGTCACAACTGAACCGCTTCCTACTAGCGAGACAGCTGCCGCTGCTGCTGCCGCTGCCGCCGCCGTCGCTGCTGCCGACGCCTAACTGCTGGCTTTGCTACCCAACTGCCGGCTGACCAAGGTTGTCTGACTGTCTGAGTCTGATGCTCCTTGATGCAGGAGGGAGAGGCGCCTGATGCAGAGTTCCAGTGGGACCAAGGGACACTCAAGCAGCTGCAGGTGGGCTTACATATGAGGATCATACTTCTAAGGGAACACATGGGTTGTGTCGCGTATGCCAAGTATTATTCGTCAACCGCTGTCTAGCGTGGGGCACCCACTCTTTCCTTTTATTCAATCCACCCTGCCCAGGCGTCCCTCAACCGCTTCACGCCGCCCAGTGGGCGCATCGAAAGCATTGAGGCGCTGCACGCCAAGCCGCTCATGTATTACCGGTAAGGCGTTAACAAGTAGCCTTGTTTGACAGGGATGCTGCACGCCAAGCCGCTCATGTATTACAGGCAATTTCGGCTGCAAAGAGCCTGCTGTTGCTGGTGGTGGGTTCTGCCATGACTGCCCATGGTGCAGGAGAGCGGCAGCCCTTCCGACTACCAAGCTGTAAACTACATGCCTGCCGCTGCAAGCCACATGATGCACTCCCTGCCCTCCATGCCGGCACTGCAAGCCACATGGCACAACCCTTGCCCTCCATGCCTGCAGGCCCGACCAGCCAGACGGCGGCACGTTCCTCAAGCTGCAGCTGGCACCTGGAGGCAACGCCAAGACAGCAGGGGAGGGCGTGGCGCGGGCGATGAGCGCGCTGCGCGGCGAGGTGCGCACTTGGCCACAAGCCTGAGGGATTGCACGCTGTGATCTGCTGTTATCGTCCCTGTCTCATCCCCACGTTCCATCCATCTTTGGCACAGTTTGCCACAGCGCCTGTTCCTGCAACTCATGCTGTGCCTTCACGTTCCACACAGGGCTGGCTGCGGCGGGACTGTGACCTGCATCACAACGCGACGAGCCACAGCTTTCATTCATGCGCTCTCCATTGCACCCTCACCTCCAACTCCCAGGGCTGGCTGTGGCGGGATCGGGACTTGTACGAAAGCGAAATCAAGCCGCTGCAGCGCCTGCTGGTGGACTGCCCCCTGTCCGGCGGCGCCTGGCTGCATGTACCGCCAGCCGCCGGGGGCTCGCCTCCCACTGAAGGCTGGAGCCCGGTGCCAGAGGGGCAGCGGGTGAGCAGCTGCGCGCTGGAGGCGGTGGCACCCTGGCAGGCGTTGCACTGCCTGTCTCCAGATGCCTCCCAGCTAGCAGACCCTGGCTGGAACCCTCTGGCTCCTGTCAGCCGTGGCCTCGGGGCAGATGGGGAGGCGGCGGCAGCGGCGGCAGCAGAGGGGCAGCCGAGCAGCGCTCAGGCTGGGACTGCGCCACATGCACAGCAGGGCCAGCAGGCGCAGCAGGGCCAGCAGGCGGCAGCTGATCCGGCGGTGCAGGCGGCCGCTGAGGCGGCTCGCCGCGGCGACGTTGCGCCGCTGCGAACGGCGGTGATGGAAGTGTGCACCGCCACGGCGGACGGTGTGGACAGGTGGGCTTGGAGATGAGAAGAAGTGCAAATGCGCCTTGCTTGCTGGGCCGCACTGGTTTGCTGGGTGACGAACTGCACCTGTCCCTAGTGGCAGCGTGCCATGCAGGAATTTCACCAAGGCATCACAATACACAGCTTCCCCATGCTAATTTCCACCCTGCAGGACGGCGGTGCCCTCCAAAGGCGACCCAGTTGTGGCCATCGCCTGCATGCTGTTCACTTTCAGTGCGCGGGGACACCAAGGCGAAGCAGCCCAGCCAAGCGGCCCCGCTGAGGCTGCTGAGGGTGGTGCAGAGGGGAGCGCAGCGGGCGAAGCAGCAGCGGCAGCGGCGGCGCAGCAGGGTGCAGCGGCCGGCAGCCGGGATGCATCTCCAGACCTCAGCGGGGACGGCCTGGGCGGGGCAGATGGCGGAGAGGAGGAGGAAGCGGAGCAAGAAGCAGTGCTGACTGCCGCAGCAGTGGCCGGCGGGCCCACCGCTGCTGGCGGTCGCCGCGGCCGCGCACAGGCGCCGGCCGGCGCAGCAGAGCGCGAGACGGTCGTCTTTCTGCTGCACCCGGCCGCGGCTCACGAGCGGCAGCAGGCGGAGGAGCGCAGCTGCGGCCCGGCAGGGGCGTCCGCCCGGGTGCTGCTGTTTGGAAGTGAGGCGGAGCTGCTACTGACGTGGGCGCACTTTCTGCGGTTGGCCGATCCAGACGCAATTGGCCTGTTCCAGGCAGGTGGCGGGTGGGGCGGAACAGGCGGCAAGTCCGGACAGCAGCTACGTGCACAGCACATTGAGCTGGGCCTGCCATGCGGGATGGAAGTTGTGGGCCTGAGAAACACCTCGCATCGCAGAACGAGTTCTCCATCTCGCACCATGCCTCATCACCTCCCTGCAGGTCAATGACACCCTGGCGGTGCTGACTCAGCGCTTCGAATCCTTGGGGCTCTCCACTCCAGCCGAAGTCAGCACTAGCAGCGGCGGCAGCGGCAGCAGCGGCGGTGGTTCGGCCGGCCGCGGGCTGCGCCTGTCGCGCCTGCTGCCCCGCAGCGGCAAGCCGATGGGCATCCAAAAAGTCACCAACTACTCCGCTCAGGCAAGCGCTTTGTGCAGCTTGCTGGCATGCCTGGCCACCTGTACATGGCCAAAATTGGTGTCTATTTCTTTTTTTGTAGCCGACGCATGCATTTCAATTCACCCTCACCCTTATCCCCCGCAGTGGGCCAAGGACAAGCAGCGGCTGTCGGCGGGCTTCCTGCTACCCACTCTTAGAAAGCCTTCTTGAAACACCCTCCCCACCCCCCGCAGTGGGCCAAGGACAAGCAGCGGCTGTCGGCGGGCAGCAACCAGGAGACGTGGCGGGTCACCGACATCGACGGCCGGCTGGTGGTTGATGTCGTGCGGCAAGCCATTGCCGTGAGACGATGCTCTTCATTTGCTGCTGACATTTGTGGAATGTACTGGCGTAGGCAGTGGGGTTGGCTCGCGTGCTGCCCGATCGTGCTCTTCTCAGCACGAGCCGGAGACGATCAACAGTGGACGGCCGCCACTGACAGGCAGTGTGTTCTGTGCCGCAATGCAATGCTGCGCTCCTGCAGGCCCAGAGCCAGCTGGCCAGCTACTCGTTTGCCGACTGCGTTCAGACGCTGCTTGGAGAGACGCTGGAGGTGCGTGACTGGAGCCACAGCAGCTGCTATGTAACTTTGCTTGCAGTGGTGCTGCTGGGAAACCAGCCGGGAACGTACAGGATGCAGTGTACGTAGCATGCCCAATCACCTCCGCAGTCTGTGCCATGTGAGTGGTTTCGGCTAACCGTCCGTTCCCTTGACTCTCTGCAGGTGCTGCGTCCCTGCCGCCTCGCCGCCCTGGCCGGCATTGCCGGGCCCCCGCAGCAGCCGCTGCACCGCCAGCTGCTGCCGCCGGCAGCTGCTGCGGAAGCGGATGCGATGCGACTTGCACGCTACGCGCTGCGCCGCTGCGACGCGGTGTGCAGCCTGCTGCACCGCCTGGCCACGGTGGGTGGCTTTGCTTGCAGTAGGAGGCTTGGTTTGTGACATGTCAGGGCAAAGGGAGGTTTGGGGCAGGCACGGATTTTTTAAGAGAGCAGAGGCTTGGCGGCTGCGATCAGCACTGAGCATGTGCCACAATACGTTACCCTGCTCTCAACAACCGCAGGTGCCAGACACGGTTGAGATGGCACGGGCCTGCGGCCTCACCTTAAAACAGGCCATGTGAGCTCATCACCTGCTCTGCACATGCCAAGTGGCGGTAGCGACACACCGTGTGTGCTGTGACAGCGGCGAGCAACAGCAGCCAGGGCGGCGGCAGCCAGAGCGGCGGCAGCAGCAGGAGGTTGGGCACACATCCAAGGTTACGACAGATGCGGTTTAATGGTTTGGGTTGCAAAATGGGTTGCAAACCCATCCCAACCGCCCCGGTGTGCAGGTACAATGGCGCGATGCAGCGGGTGCACAGCCTGCTGCTGCGGGCGGCTCGACGCCGCGGCTTCCTCATGCCGGTACAGGTGTGTGCTGTGTTTCCAACTTGTACGCAATGTGTCTTGGCTTCGAGGGGTTTCTTTGCCGCAGCTGCAAAGCATGCTTGTTGCCCTAAGCATACTGCACTGCCTGCCTGTCATGGTACTACTGCCCTCCTGCCACGCTGCACCAGCCCTCCCTGCCTTCCATGCCAATCTGCTTCACTTGATAGCCTCATGAACTTCCCTCATGTCCAGACCCAGAAGAGCGACCTGAAGGAAACCACCTTCATCCAGCACCCAGTGGAGTGCGGTGAGAGGGCATGGAGGACTCTGTTGTTGTGGCATGCTGTCCCTTGCTGCCACATGCCTTTTGTTGCAGCAGGGCTGGCCAGCTGGATGGGTGAGAGGATGCGCTGCGTGTCATTCGCACTGCTAACATGCCTGTCGGACAGCACATGCCTAACCAGGAAATGCATGTGTTGCCCTGCAGGCACTGTGGGATTGTACAAGGAGCCGGTGGCCATCCTGGACTTTGCCTCCCTCTACCCATCCATTTACCGGTGAGTGTCAGTCAGATGTAGCCATGTATTTTGTAATGTTCTGTGCAGCCTGCCCTCGTGGCCGCCTGCTCCCGCCTTACTCTCTGAATCCCCTTCTTGGAACCCAACTGTGCAGCGCATACAACCTGTGCTACTCCACGCTGCTGCACAATCCCCTCTCGCTCAAATCTCATCGACCTGCCTCTTCCTATCCCCAACCATGCAGCGCATACAACCTGTGCTACTCCACGCTGCTGCACGACCCACAAGACGCGGCCCGCCTGCCGCCTGATGCCATCACGGTGTCACCGCGAACCATGGAGGACGCACGAACGGGGCAGAAGGGATGGGGGCAAGGTGCGGCTGCTGAGTGCGGTTGCGGCATGGGAAGTGGCAAGGTGTCATAACGGTGGCGCAGTCACAGCAGCATGCTGGGCAGATGCTCACAATGCGTCTCCTGCCCCAGGCAATCCCTCCTTGCGATTGCCTCCGCATAACAGGCCCTGCATTTGTGAAGCCGGAAGTGCGACGCGGCGTGCTGCCGGATGTGCTGACTGCACTGGTGACCGCCCGAGCGTGAGCGCTGCGCTGCGATGCACTGTGCTGCGCTGTGCCGGATTGTGTTTTGCTGCGCTGCTCATATTCTGCAGATGCGGCTGCGCTCAGTGCTGCCATCATGTGGTGCATGCATGAGTGCCTGCTGCTCACCCTGCTGGAAGCTCGGTCAAAGTGTGAGCATTGTAAAGCAGTGCAGTATCTAACTCTCCTGTTATGTGCTAATTCGGTTAATGCAGGGCCACACGCGAGCTGCTGCGCGGTGCCACCGACCCCGCCACTCGAGCCGTGCTGGACTGCCGCCAGCGCGCCCTGAAGATCACAGGTCGGTCTGTGGGGTGCTGCTGGGCAGGGCGCCTGTGCAGAGGCATCCCAGGCTTTTGCTGTGCGGCGGGCCCTGATGATCACAGGTGGGGCGGGGTGCTGCTGGGCAAGACTGGACTGACGCATTCCTGCAAGGTTGAGCTTGTAGCACATGCAAGGTTGAGCTTGTAGGGGTGCTGCTGGGCAGGGCGCCTGTGCAGAGGCATGGCAGGCTTTTGCTGTGCAGCGTACGGTTCGCAGGCACCGCCTGGCAGTGGCTGTCAAGTCTGCGCTGCAACCAAGCAGGGCCCTCTCTTCCTTTCCCACTGCGACCTGATCCAACCAATGCCTGCCCCTGTGCTGCGCAGCCAATGCTGTGTACGGGTTTACGGGAACAAACGTTTCACCGTTGCAGGCAAGTTTCAGAGGGATATTTAGCGTAATCTGATGTGGTGCGATACAGGCTGCACCTGTCGGCGATTCATCTTTGCAGTTGCATGACGTGCAGCGCCCACCTGCAGCCCGCTCGCCGCACACCCTTGCATGCAGAGCGTGGAAGTGGGTGACGCCTGCCTGGCTTTTGGGCGCCGCGGCTGCGAGTGAGTCCGGTCAGGGCTGGGATACACATGCATCGCTGCACAGCTGTGGTTGGGGCCGCAGATTGCCTGCGCACCTTGCGTTTGTTGAAAATTGTCCGCCATCTGGCTTGCTCTTGTTGCAAGACGGCAAAACAAACCTTGCATTTCCTGGAAACTGTCCGCCATCTGCCTCATCTCTGCTGTTGCAGGACGGCAAAGCAAGTGCTGGAGGCGGCAGGCGCTGAGGGGCGGCTGGGGCAGCAGGGCGCCGGCGCGGCTGTGTTGTACGGTCACACTGACTCGCTCTTCTGCCGGCTGCCACACGTGAGACTGGCATGACTTATAACAATCGATGGCATGCATGCTGTGATGAGGGCTTCTGGCCGTTGCCATGCTACGTGTTCCGCATCTCTGAGCGCTCACTCGCTCTCTGCCACCTTGCTGCCGTGGCAGGCGCCCGACGCGGCGGCGGCCATCCGAGTGGCACGAGACGCCGCCAAGGTGGTCAGCTCCGCGTTTCCGGATCCAGTGGAGATCAAGTTTGAGCGCGTGTGCCAGCCCTTCCTGCTGCTGCACGTCAACCGGTGGGCAAAGGCATGCAAACTCGCCCTGCATGTGGAACAAGCAACCAGCCTGTGACCTGTTCACACAACGTTGCCTCGCATGGGCGAGAGCTATCGCGCACTGTGCATGCACCCTGCTCAGATCTGGCGGCCTGCTGCTCCAGCTTGCTGCCCCGCTGGCTAAAACAGAGCCGCTGTGCTGCTGCATGTCAAACGTTTGTCCTCCTCCCCTCCCCTCCGGGGCCATCCCGTGCAGTTATGCTGGGCGGGCTTTTGAGCGGGAGGAGGAGGCGGAGGCTGGGGAAGGGGAGCTGATCTGCAAGGGCATGCGCTCCATGTGGCGCCAGGTCAGCGCTGCACTGCTTGCCGTTTAGCTCTGAAAGTATCGGCTGGGGAGGGGGAGCTGATCTGCAAGGGCATGCGCTCCATGTGGCGCCAGGTCAGCGCTGCACTGCTTGCCATTGCAGCTATGCATCTTAACAAGGGGGAGGGGGAGCTGACTTGCAAGGGCATGCGGTCGATGTGGCACCAGGTCAGCAGTGCTGGTGCACAGCTTGCTTACTGGCCCTGATATGCCACGTGGTGTAGCTCTGTGCTGAACCAGATTCCTGCCATCCTGTCCTTTCCGTGCCTTACTGCTGCTTGTGCGCTGCTGCTGCGCCAGCGCCCAACAGCTGCCCCATCTCTTCTCCTGCCTCCTGTGCAGTCAGCGCCCATCCTGCGTACCACCCTGCATGGCGCCCTGGTGCGCATCCTCATGCGGGACGACCTGCGGTAAGGAGTTGCATATGTACATATGCACATAGGCACCAACACAACTGCACTGTACAGCGTGCATGCAAGTGGCGCCGGACTGCAACTGTCGCCATGCTTGCCGCCGCGCCGCCTGCGGCCCCACCATGCCGGCCCCCTCTCAACACCTCGCGACACTTCTGCGCACTGTCGTGCAGGGGCGCCAAGGATTTTGTGTCCAGCGAAGTGCGGCGCCTGTCGACCTGCCATGCTTGATTCTTAAACTTTATTCACACTACCATTGCAGGGGCACCATGGACAGTTGGCCGCCAAAGTACGGCGCCTGCCGACCCACGGGGCTCTGACCTTTATAATTGTCTGCACTGCCCTTGCAGGGGCGCCGTGGACTTTGTAGCCGCGGAAGTGCGGCGCCTGCTGGGCGGGCGTGTGGAGCTTTCAGAACTCGTCATGACCGGAGGGCTGTGGCGCGTCACTGGGGAGCAGGCAAGCCGAGCCTTCTGATAGAGATCCAGCCATCGTTTCTGGCTGCTGCATTGCCACGTGCTGAACCCCAGTTTAGCTGCTGCAACAAAGAGACATTTGTGCTGCTGTGACCTCTGCCGTTCTATCGAAGCAGGTGGAGCGTGCGGCGGCGGGCGGCAAGCGCGGCGTTGAAGCAGAGGACATCCGCCAGCCTCACAATGCGCTGGCTGTGCGCCTGCGTCAGCGCGACCCCGGGTTCAGCACAGGTGCGCTGCATACTGGTGCATTACACATATGCAGCACACATGCATGCCTGGCTCATGTGCTCTGCCTGACCAGAGGTTGCCCTGCGCACGCTATGCACATGCTGTAAATACCCGCCTGTTCCCCCTGCCCTCCCTGCCCTCCCTGCCCTCTTTCAGTGCAGTGTTGTGCCAGCAATGTACCTTAGCCCCCGCTTCCACCTCCCTGCACTCCATTCCCCTGCACACACAGCGCTGGGCCAGCGCCTGCCCTATGTGGTTCCATTTATGCACTTTCCCTGCTACCTTCCTCGCTTCCTTCCCCCTGTGCACTGCTAGGCTAGCCCCTGCCCTATGTGGTTCCATGTGTGTACTGCCTTCCTCGCTTCATTTTCTGCGCAGTGCTGGGCCAGCGCCTGCCGTACGTGCTGCTGGCGGGCAAGGGCAAGCAGGACGAGTCGAGCGAAGACCCGCTCACAGCTGCCAAGGCACGTTTGGCTGGCTGTGTGTTGATGGGCAACGTGGGGATCCAGTGGGCTGTGCCAAGTGACCGCCAGCGGCCGACTGTCTGCGGGATGTTGACCCTCTCTTTATGCCTCTGTTCACAGGCGGGGGAGGTGGGCGACTACCAGCTGTACCGAGCGATCTTTTGGCTGTTGATCACGACTGCCTTTCTCAAACAGCACTGGTCATGCGTTCTTATCCTGTTCACAGGCGGGGGAGGTGGGCGACTACCAGCTGTACTGGAAGAACAAGATGAAGACGCCCATACGTGAGCGCACCTTTGTATTGATCACCTTGCCCCAACAAAGTACAAATTTTCTGTGCCCGCTCCACTACCTTGTCTCGCCCAACTGCCTGTCGCTTGAAGGTCGGTTCAAGCGCCGCTGGCTGATCAAAAGTCAGCGGGCGCCCTCGTTCAGCGCTTCCCTTCAACTGCGCCTAGCAAAACCACAAAAAGTCTCTAGCACTTGGTTGTTCCCTCGTTCTGCAGTGGAGGTGTTTGAGGCAGCTGTGCCGCCTGGCCAGCGCGCGGCAGTGCTGCACGAGCTCAGCGGCGGCGACCACACACGCATCAAGGCAAGTTGAAGTGCTTGCATTGTCACAAGGTAACTTTGCATCACTGAATGCTGAAGGGGCTGAGTGGGGGCGACCACACGCGCATCAAGGTGGGTTGACTTGACACACTTTGGAAGTCGGTGCATTCAGCTTGCAGGCTTGCAGTGGGCACAGTTGCATGGCCCGGCACATGCTGCTTTCCTGCCTTCGAGTCCAGTAAGCACCGCTGAGCTGCCCAGCACCGCATGCCCTTCTAACAGGTGGATGCACTCTCGCCGCCGCCGCCGTCACTTGGGCCCGCCAGCCCGCAGCCTGGGAGCACACGCAGCGGCCTGGGTGAGCGCTGTGTTACCAATCGGCTTGCAAGCAGCGAATTTGAAGGCCAACTGACTCTCTGCTAATCATCTGCCTGGCCTTGCCCATGAGCAGGCAGCTGCTGGTGCCAGTTTGCAACAACGTTAACCGCTCCTGCTTTGTCCCTTCGGTGCATCCTGCGCAGGCGGGCCGCCCACCCCCGGCAAGCGCTCGGGCATGGCTGCCTTCTTCAAGCAGGTATGCAAACTGGTTGTTGTCGCAAACTTCTTGTTGGCAAGAGCTTTCATCTGCATATTCAGAAGCGGTCGCTGCACCTGCATCTCCGCCACACCTGGTTGCGGCACTTCCACAACCCTGTGCAGACCTGCATATGTCGCCGCTTCTGCACGCGCTCAAGTGCCTGGCGTGGGGAGCAGGCCTGTGCATGGACGCTGCCCTTTGAGATCGCAAATCAACCTGCCGCCGCTGCTGTAGGTGCCCAAGTGCCTGGGCTGCAAGGCCAACCTGTCTGGCTACAGCGGGCCGCTGGACGACGCCCCCGGCCTCTGCGACACCTGCGCTGGGTGAGCAGCATGCTGTGCATGTGCTGAGCTGGTGACGTGCATGTGCTGAACTGGCGACGTGCATGTGCTGAGCTGGGCTGGCGACATTGTGTGGGAGCTCTTGCCCCCCTGCTGCCGCCCTGTTGCACGCTGGTAGATGCCAATGGGAGCCAGGCATCCTGGTAGCCTGCCTGCACCAAGCGCTCTCATGCTTCTGTCTCAATCCTGTTGCAGCACCGAGGGCCGGATGGCTGAGACAAATCTCTCACTGCTGGAGGAGCAGCGGGGAGCAGAGGCCCGGCAGGTAAGCGCTTGCTGCTACGCCGCTGCCGCTGCTACCGCCGCTGCCGCTGCCACTATCGCTGCTGCTACCCAGGCCCATGCTGCCGCTGCCGCTGTTGCCATGCCAATGCCACCCGGCCTGCGCTGGCTGGGATGTTGCATGCCGTGCAGCTGTGCTACTCTCGCAAGGGCAAAGCTGCTGGTAATGTGACCACTGCTGTCGTGGCTCCTCACCCACCGCTTGCAGTCCGCTGCATTTGCGGCCTGCCGCGACTGCCACTCTGGTGGTGCCTGCGAGCCGGTGCTGTGTGAGAACGGTAAGCTTCAGCGCTCACGGCGGTTTGATTCGGATGAGTACAGCGTTCAGAAGGAGCTGCATTTCCTGGTGGGATGAAACTCCTGCTGTGAAGCCAATCACAACACCTTACATATGTGCTCCCTGTTGCACCCCATCCCTATGCCAAAACAGGCGAGTGCCCGGTGACCTACACCCGCCTATCGTGCAGCAGCCGGCTGCAGCTGGTGGACCGGCAGCTGCGGCGCCTGGAAATATCGTTCTGAACCAAGCTTGAATGAAACCTGCTGAACATTTTGAACACTAAGTGGGTCGCTCGGGCTGCCACAGAAACGGCCATGGCGGCGGTCAGTTGCGGAGCTCTTTCAGAATTGTGCAACTTGATTGTCACCGAATTTTTGTTTCATGACCAGGTTGAGTTGCTGATCTGTACAGATTCACACCGTTTCTGTAATGCGGGGTGCGCCGCTCTCCGGAACGTCAGCGGTGGCAGCGTGGCGGCGGCAGGCTGGCGGCGCCGCGCCGGCCCGATCGCTGCACGCCCTGTATTCCATTCGCCTTCTCAATTGCTCTCTCCAGCCGTCGCATCGACCGCGAGCTGAAGACATGGTGAGTCCGCTGCGAAGCGCTCACGCTGCTGGCAAGCGCCATCGCCCGCGCTTCAATGCAGCGGGATGCTGAGATCTCAATGCTTGAGGGCTTGCCCGCCGCCTGCCGCCGCCGGGCCCTCCCACCGACCGCTGCCGCCGCTCTCGCCGTTGCCGCCTGGCCCGCAGGCTAAGTGGGGCGAGGGCGATGCCCGGTGGCAGGTGGCAGACATGGGGGAGGGTGGACGCAATGTCAACAACTGGTGAGCGCTACTTAATAGGAATAAGGAGCGTTGTTGCCCCGCCTGCATGGCGGTATGCCTGCGCCGCCGTCTGCCGCCGCTCGTCACCCTGCTGCCCGCCTGGCCCCTGATTTGCAATCACCCTCACTTGTGCCATGCTCCAGGCACTGGACGGAGAAGGATGCGCTGCCGTGGTGCCGCGAGCGGCTGACAGGTGTGCCTCAAGCTCAGCAGGCCGCTGGCCTTTGCTGCCGCACCCCTGCACTCCTGCCTGCTGCTGCCGCTGCTGCTGGTGCACGCTGCACCATGCTCTGGAATGCTTTCTGAGTCCACCATATTTTATGCTGTTCAATCTTGCAGAGCTGCTGGGCAGTGCTGACCTGGCACCGGGCAGCGGGCTCAGCGTGCGGGGCACGGGCGTGAAGAGCTGCGAGGGCGAGGTACGATCGGTCCTTGTGTTGCTGCGTTGCTGCAAGCATGTGGAGAGTAGTTGCCGCAGTCTGTGGGAACTATGCAGAGTGGTCGCGGAAAGACAGCAGCCTGCAGCTCTTGCACAGTTTGTTCCAATCGCTGTCGCTTTGCCATTGCAGGCGGTGGTGAACAACCGCAAGAACAAGATCATCGCAGCCTACGAGCTGAGTGTGACGCTGGGCTGGGAGGGCAGCACAGCAGACGGCACCGCCGTGACTGGTAAGCATCCTTGCAGCGGCCGCAGCGGCCGCCGCAGCAGCCGCCGCCGCCGCCGCCGCCGCAGCAGCAGCAGCATGTGGCTGCTTGGCTTGGCATCAGAGCAGCCGGAGGCAGCTCGGCAGCCGCTGCGCCGCTCGGTGTGCTTATGTTGAGTTTTTATTGTGTGCAGGCGAGGTGCGGCTGCCGTACGTCAGCGAGGAGAACCACGATGAAGACCCGGAGATGCAGGCGGGTTCCATCTTCCGATTCATTTGTGGGCCAAAGGTTGCCTGTGCAGTTTTTGTGTGCCTGGCCTGGGAAAGCATGATGAGGATCCGGAGATGCAGGCACATTTATATGACGTGTACATGGTCAAATGGTTGTGGCATTTGCTGGCCTGGCTGGAATTGCCTGTTGCCTGAACACTGATCCATTGTATTAGTGTTACTGGTTTTGGTGAGCGCTTGGCCGCCGGCATGAACTTGCACTCTGCTTTGTGCTCTGCAGGTGGCCACCAGTACTGAGGGGCCCGCGGCGCAGCAGCTCAAGGCAGCCATTTTGGGCAGCGGCAAGAAGGTGAGGGCAATCGACTTGCGAGTAATGTGTCGAGGCACAGCTGTCACCAGGTGTGGCGATCGCCGAACCAGTCGCACGCACGCAGCTGCCGCCAGGCCAAAATTGCCACAACCCCTGCCACAACTGCACGCTGCTTAATCTTTGCAGGTGGTGCACGACGCCGTGGCCGTGTTTGTCAAGGAGCTGCGGGCGGGCGGCCCCATGCGCAGCGGTGCAGCCCAGCCTAAGGCCGCCCCAGCCAAGTCAGTTGATGCTGCCGCCTCGGAGGCAGCACAAGGCACCTCCCCCGCCGCTGCTGCTGCTGCTGCAAATGGTGCGGCGGCGGCGGCGGCGGCGGGTCAGCAGGCCGAGAAGGAGGCAGCAGCAGCGGCAGCGGCGAAGAAGGAGGTGGCAGCGGCAGGCGGCAGCGGGCACAGCATTGAGCTGAAGGAGCGTTTCTACGCTGGTGCAGCAGGTCTGTGTGTGTGTGTGAATGCTGCTGTGCAACACGTGTTTGCCACATGTGCTGCATCAAGAGTGAGGCACAACTGGTTGGCGGCGTCACTCACATTGGTGGCCTGACGCTCGGCTTCAATTGTACATGTGCTGCACTGGTGCCTAAAGCTGCTGCCATCTGGGATGCACACCCCCAAGCTGTTTGAGTGCTTCACTGCGCCGTCTAGGCTGCATGTTCAGCAACTGCGTTGTACTGTCGCCCTTCATCTATGCGCACTTCCAACTCTGCAGAGCTGTTTGCGTGCTTCACGGCGCCGCCCCGCATGATCAGCTGGCCTCCCTTCACGCTCACACCTCCCGCATGCTATCTGCCATTTGATGCCTACTCCCAATTGGCGCAGAGCTGTTTGAGTGCTTCACGGTGCCCCCACGCATGATGGCCTATACCCAGAGCCCCGCAGAGGCGGAGCCTCAACCAGTGAGCACACTTGAGAGGGTTCGCTGCCGACGAGGACGGTGGCGGCACTGCCGCTTTGTGGTGTCTGCCAGTTGCATCCGAAGTGTTCTGGATTTATTGGCTCTTCCTGAAGCACTGCACGGCCATGCTGCTACACCCTGCAGGGCGGCAAGTTCAGCACCGCTCTCCCTCCATCTTTTCACCGACTTGATCTGCCGCGCATTCCGCCATATTCCAATGCAGGGCGGCAAGTTCAGCCTGTACGGCGGCAGCGTGCAGGGCGTGTTCAGGGAGGTTGTTCCCAACCAGCGCATCGTCATGGACTGGCGCTTTAGGTGCGTGTCGCTGCTCTTAGTATGTAGTACCGTAGGCATCCAGCGCATGAGGTGGCTGCCAGCCAGCGCATGCTGATGTCCTGCTGCTCGTGGCACACAATGTGTTGGTGTGCTGGAGTGTGGCAACATGTGCTGCTTTGCTGGCCATGTTTGCCGAAGTACGCCCTGCATGTCTGCTTCCTTCGCTGCAGCAACTGGGAGGACGGCGCGTACTCTCGGGTGGAGCTTCGCTTTGAGGAGCCCGACCGCGGCAACACCATTGTGACCCTCAAGCAGGTGCGAGGCGCGCGCGGCTGCATGGCTGCATGGGGACAGGGCTGTTGCAGTGGGCAGTGGGGCAGTGGGCAGCAGACCACTGAACGGCTGTGAGGTATGGATGAGTACAACCTGTAATGGACAGTGCCATGGATGTCCTGCGCTTTCTGAGCCAGCTGACCTACTGCCGCTGCTATGCCAACCTGTTATCCCTGCCGCACGACGGGCATCTCGGATGCCGACCACACAGTGATGCACCTGCTCGTGCTCACCTGCATGCACTAATGCGCTTCTGCTCTCCCTGCCCTGCCTGCCGCACAGACAGGCATCCCGGATGCCGACCGCTTTGGTCACCACGACGTGGTTGGCACTGTGGAGTCTGGCTGGCGGCAGCAGGTGTTTGACCGCATCCGCCGTGTCTTTGGCTACGGCTGCTGAGCGGTGGCGCTCTAGCAGGCTGCGCAGCTGGCGTGGCGGCAGTCGCGACTGCAAGGCACGGGTGGCATGGAGCAGCAGCGGCACGGCGGCGGCAGAACGTGTATTCACCCGGCTGGTGCAGCCGTGCCTTCTGTTGCATAGCATGCTGCCATTTGATGGAAATCTTGTCAAACATCTTGAAATCCCTCCTCTGCCATCCGTGGCTGTGCGGGCAACGAGGGGGGGGGGGGGGGGGGGGGGGGGGGGGGGGGGGGGGGGGGGGAGGAATGCTGCAACACGGGAACGGTCGTGCTCGTCCACAGCCCACCGCCGCGCCCAGCACGCCGCAGGCCACACCTACATTATCTGTGCTGGGCGCTCGTCCACCGCTGCCCGACATCACCACCTGCAGGGCTGACCGGTCCCCGCCGCCTGCACAGCTGCGAGCAGCCCGTCTCACCCTTCCCGACACCCTGCTGCGTTGCGCGTGCCTGCCGCCCCTGCTCGAGACATGCAACTGACGATCCACGCCCATGCGTGCCGGGTAAGCCTCCAGGCACGGTGCCAAGCCCCAGGCGCCCCAACCTACCACTTGTTGCCGCGATAGAGGCTGCCAGCCGCCTCCAGCACGTTCGGAGCGCTGCCCAAACCTCTGCCTCGCAGCCCGCGGCGCCAGCCGCCGGTCGCAGCGCCGCCCGCCGCCCTGCCGCCGCTGCTGCCGCGCCTCGGGACGTGCGGGCGCGCGTGAGCCGGGACGATGTGGAGGACGCCATCGCCACCAACCCGCTGTTCAACAAGTGGGTGCTGCTGCAAGCCAGGCAGCAAATGAGTCTGATAGGTGGCTGGTGGGTGCTGGCCGCCGCCGCACCTTGTCGCTCCAGCCGGCCGCCGCGTGCGGGCAGCACCCACCTCACCTTCCCAACAGCGCGCTGCGCACTTCCCTCCAACTGCCAATCGCTGCAGCCAGTTCATGGGCGTGCTGCGCGATTCGCTGGCGCGGCAGGGCTCGGAGTCGTTGACGCGCAGTGCACAGCCAGAGGGCCCTCGGTGCGCCACTTCCGGATGCTGCCCAGCTTGGAGCCCAGCTGTGCCGTTAGCGGCTCATGATTGCTGCCTCTGCAAGCAACTGGTGCATGCGCCGCTGCTGAATCAGCATGCGCCCGCACCCGTCTGTCAGCCCTGCGCTGTCTTCTCGCACTCAATCCTCTCCACCTGCTCACGCCTGCCTGCCTTCTCCTCCGTCCTTGCCTGCGAATGCTTATGCCTCCCTGCTGCTGTGCTTGCTCCTCCAACCCTGCAGCACCTCAGCCACGGAGGAGGTGCTGACCACGGCCCTTGCGCAGAGCAAGCAGTCGCTGCAGCAGCTGATGGTGTGGCGGGAGCAGATTGACCGGCAGGTGCGGGCCAGGCAGGGGCGCCGTGCAGTGCAGCCGGTCGGCAACCCTGCTGCTGGCCTGCGCTGCGCTGCACGCAGAGAGGCCTGCATCGCCTGAGACGCCGTTTTCTTTCAAGTTGCTGCATCCAAGCAGCCGAGCGCTTCTCTGAGCAGCTGCCTTCCGAAGCTGCGTTTAGAGGGCCGGTTCTGACTGGGACCGCAATGCCCTTGATGCCTGTGCAATTTCCTTGGCGCTCTTTTGTCTTTTGTGTTGTTGGGTGCAGATTGCGGCGCAGCAGAAGCAGGTGGACCGCATGGAGTTTGCGCTGAGCAAGAGGTGAGCGCTGCGCGCGCTGTGGTTGGTGCCAGCCGCTGTGACTGTCCTGCACCAGCTGCACGCATGGGCGGGCGCGGTCCGAAAGACTGTGCTGCCTGCCAGCTGAAGGCACGGAGTTGTGCAACCTGCCGCAGTGTGCATGCTTGACAGCCTAACAGGCCAATATGCTCCCCTACCTCGTGCCTGCAGCCGCGGCGATGCTGCTTATCTGCGGGCGCTCAAGGAAATGATGCACGGCGATATGTGAGCTCGCAGCAGCCTCGTTAGGCCATTTGCACGGGAGGTATGGGTTTCTTTAGCCCTTCTGCCTACTATTTGCCTCGCGTGCTCCTTGCGATGCGCTGCCTGTGTGTGCCCCGTGTCGTGCCGTGTTTTCCCCCATCCCACTGTCCCTGTCCCCCATCGTCGCACTACCCTTGCTGCTGCGCATTCATTCGATCTATCGCACCCCCGCCGGATGCACGTTTTGATGTACCATCCATCTGCCGCTAGCGCCCTGCACTGCAATTTCGCTTCCATTTGGTTGGCCTGCACATTTGCCAGCCCGCTGCTCGCGCCTTTTCGAGACGAGCCTTGCCATGCAAGCAAGCAGCCGCCCAAACGTCAACAACCGACCCCTCTTGCATTTGAGAGCCATGCACCCCTCCCCGACCAATTGCTTCTTTTGGCGGCTCGCCAAGCCGCGCCTGTACTATGATTAAGACCAGGCCATATCCATGCAAGTCAGGGCAAGGTCGCAGTATTACAATGCCAGGCAGCAGTGGCAAAGCAGCTGCATACGCCGCCATGCGCCGCTCGTGGCCTCAGCAGCACCCTCCGCCTGGGGCACAGGCGCCGCTGCTGTTGGCTGCAGCTGCTGGGGGTGCAGGCCCGCACTGGAACAGCCCGAAATGCCGCGAGCGGTCTCCGATGACCTCGAAGTGCTTGCCCAGCCAGCTGTCCCCAACCATGGCCGCTACACCCAGGCAGGGAAAAAGGATTGAGGGGCCGGGTGAGGAGTTGGGGAAGCAGGTGAATGCATTAGTATAAAAGCAGGTGGATCCATGCAAGCGGCCGGCTGTGGGGCGGTGGCAGGGGTCAAGAGCAGCTGCCGCCGTGCTGCTATTGCACTACATGCAGAGCGAAGTAGGTACATGAGGAAATGCTCACCGGTGCTGCCGCAGACCTCGTACCACTTGCCGGCGGCAAAGGTGTGGTGGTCATCCAGTGCATAGCTGTGCGGGTGGCCGGGGATGGTGCCCTGCAGGGGAGGCATCGATCAATAAACCACAGTTACATAGCAGGCGAAACAGCGGTGCACGTCCTCATGTGATGGGCAGCTGTGCGGGTGGCCGGGGATGGTGCCCTGCACTATCAGGGCCTCAAAGCTGGGTTCAGACACAGTCGATCAGTGTGCAACCAGCAATGGGTGCCCCTGCAAAGGATGGAAGACACATGCGCCATGATTGCGTTGGCTCAGCCTCTATACAGGAGTCGCCTCTGAGTTTCTTGCTTTCCTCCTCAGTAGGCAGGCACGCACTTCAACCAAGCAGCCCGACCCACCTTGTACTTGCAGGCCTGCCCGTAGTCTTCACAAGTGGTCTCCACGCCCTCCAGCTTGAATAGACGGTAGGTGATGGAGAAGAAGCGGGCCTCGCCCAGCAGCGCCTGCAGCTCCGGATCCCGCACCTGCGGAGAGAAGAAGAGCAGTGCATACAACAAGCACGCAGCGGAGCAGCTGTGGGCCACAAGACCACAATCATAGGCTGCCTGCCACTGCCCGGGAGGGACTGCCACACAGCCGGCTCACACTCCAGGTAAAACCCTCGACCCAGCAAACTGCCTCACCTCGATTTCAGAGGTGCTCCACATCCAGCATCCAGCATGAATACTCGGGCATACATTTCAGAACAACCACAATTGAGCGACCCTACTGACCTCGATTTCAGAGGTGCTCAGCGCCCGGGGGTCCTGGAAGCCCGCTGCCCTGCACAGCCGGATGAAGTCTTGGACGTACAGCGCGCCGCCAAGGCACTCGCCCAGCAGCACCGGGTGCTTGCGGACCTGCCGGGGAAACGAGGGGGGAGGGCAGAAAATACGATGAAAGCGTCAGACATTCTGTGATACAACCGGGGGCGCGCCTCCCAGGCACTTGCCCTGCAGCACCGGGTGCTTGCGGACCTGCCAGCGAGCACGAGCAGGGTCGGCAGAAAATAGGAACAATGCAGATGCAGCGCGCCTCCCAGGCACTCGCCCTGCAGCACGGGGTGCTTGCAGCTGGAACGGCAGCCCAGCATCGCCGCCGCACCTGGTCAGGCAAGCGCCGATCGGCGTAGACATCGCTGAAGTACCTGCAGGGCATACATCACAGACCAGGCAGGTCAGAGGGTGTGATGCAAGAGGAGCACGGCGACGCGCGCAGCCGCCTTGCAAGCTTCATGGCACACAGCCAAGCCCAGCACAGGCACTCACAACTCGCCGCCTTCGGCCAGCACTCGGTGCACCTCTCGCAGCACGGCTGCCTTGTCAGGGGACAAGTTGATCTGAAAGGATGGAAGGGCAGTCGAGGGACAATCCGTGCATTAGAGCAAGAGCAAGAGGCGGTTGGGAAGCAGCGCGGCCGCCTTGTCAGGGACAGGTTGATCTGGGGCAGCAGGGCAGTAGAGGGACCGCTATATCAACACAGCTGTGGTGCATGGGCGCATCTATTCGGCAGCAGCCGCAAGCACCAAAACACGCAGCAGCAGCAGCAGCAGCAGCACAGCACAGCAGCACACTCGTACATGACTCACCACACAGTTGGAGATGACCAAGTCCACACTCGAGTCCTGGATGCCTGCTGCTTTGAGGTCCTCAATCTGTCCTTCCACAAACCGCAGGTTGGGCGAGGCGTAGCCCAGCGCCTGTGGTGCAAGGAATGCGTGAGGCAGGGGAAACTTTGATGAGTAACCAGACCAACGCTGCCCTGCTCTGCACGGACCGGGTGCAGCAGCCGGGTGCAGCAAACGAGTGCACAGCGCGCCTCTGAGCGCTCGCCATCTGAGGACGGCTTCAGTGCGCCAACGTTTGCAGCAGAACATTGCCATAGAAACAGAATATGCAGTCTGTACTGGCGCACCTGGGTGCAGTACTGCTCGGCGTGCTTGCGGGCCACCGCCAGCTGCGCCGGGGTCATATCCACCCCTGTCACGCTGCCTTGCTCGCCCACCAGCGCTGATGCCACGTAGCAGTCGCGCCCCGAGCCGCTTCCAAGGTCCAGCACCCTGGGAGAGCATGGGAGGTGCATGCATTTTGAGTGAGCTAATGGTAGGCATGCAGGGCAGACACAGCAGTCGCGCCCGGAGCCGCTTCCGCGGTCCAGCACGCTGGGGAGAATAATTTTGCAGGGGATGTGTGCAAATCGGGCGCGCCAGGAAAGCACAGCGAGCCCCGTGGCCGCGGGCTTGCAATGCATTGCAGTTGTGCCCGTGCATGCAGCAAATCGTCACACAAGAGTTCGCCCCGCGTGCAGGCAGCCGTGACCAAACCAATTGCAGCCCTAACAAAATGCAGCACCGCTCACCGCAGGCCCTCAATGCCCATGGGAAGCGGCGAGCCGCAGCCGTAGTACTTGGAAAGCACCTCATCTGGCACCTTGGCCAGCGCTTGCCGCACCTGGGACAGAGGCGAGGGCAGGTGGGTTGAGCCTGTGAGTGCGCACAAGTGATTGTAGAGAGGACAGTGGCTTGCGGCGACGCGCATCACGCACAACCGTGGCTGCCACAACAAGCCCCTGCTGTGCGTTTGATTGATCAGCCAATCACAACCGACGCACCAGTGGTGGAGGCGCGACAGCGGTGCAGCAGGCGGATGTCTTGAGATCTTCGCTCGTGGCCAGAACCTGCAACATCAGGTGAATGAATCGCCAGTATGTAATGAGATGAGACTTCAGCTGCCAGCTAGCGGGCAGACGTGCGGCGGCGGCTTGAGCCGGCCCGCATGCACAGATGCAGCGTTGCAACGCGCTGCTTGATTTCAGCAGCTACAAACGCAGTCAAACACACGCGAGCTGACCTCGCCATAGTAGTTCTGCACAGATGCCTTGACCGCGGCATCGTCGCCCATCTGGATGCCGGTGGTGGGGGCGGTGTCGGCGGCGGCAGCGGCAGCTGCGGCGGCCGCCCTGCAGGGCTCCGCGCAAGGGGCGGGACTGGGTCTGAGAGGGGCGTGCAAGGTTGACAGGGGGCGCTGGCTGCATGCGAGCTTGCGTCTGCCTGCAGAGGGGCAAGCTGGGCGGCAGGCGGCGGCGAAGAGCAGCGGCGGCGGAGGTGGCGGCGTCTGGGAGGCCCAGCAGCGCACCCGATCGGCGCCGTGGACTTGGGGGCGCAGCAGCTCATGGTGCGACGGCGCAGTAGCCGGCCAAAGCTCGCGAACTGTGGTCGGGCAGCCGGTTCTCGTAAGCAGGCTGGCCGCGGCGCGTGTGCAACTATCGATGTCATCGGCGTGCCAGCAAACACATCGCCTGCCGCGCCGACGGCCTGCCCTGCACTGCCGCCGCCGCCGCCGCGCTGCCGCCGCTCTGCGGCCCTGCGGCCAGCTCTGCGGACCTCACGTTGGGCAAGCAGCCAAACTCGCGTCTGCGGCACGCGTTCACGATCCCGCACCATCATGAATGTTAGAAATGTTGAGCAAGGTGAGACATTCTGAGCATCACAGCGGAAAGGCTGTGCCGACTTGTAAAGGAGCGGCGTGTGGTGGCACGGCTTTGAGCAAGAGCAGCGCAGACGGCAAGCTGCAGTTTTCCCTCTGCTAACCCCAGCTGCCAGCGTCCTCCTCCCACGAGTTTTGTCGACAAAGGCAGCTGCAAAAGACAAGACGGGCCCCAAGTCTGGACAGCATGCCGGGGCACTGCCGCATTGCGGCGGGCCACGAGGAGCCCCTCCATGAGGTGCTTAGTTCAGCCCTGCTTGTGAGGCAGGCGTGTTCGAGTCCTCCGTGCTTTTCGCCATCTGTGTGGAGCTGCCTAGCTGCCTCGGTCACCTCGCCTGCCTTGGAAGGTGTCTCGGCACGCCCTTACGCGCCGCACCGGCTCAGCAGGGCCAGCTCTGCGGCTCTGATCCCATTGGACGCACCGCCACGGCCGCACCTGCCGCCGCCGCCGCCGCTCGATTGCCGCCCGCCATGTCCGCCGGCAGGCCGCGCCCGACGCGGCTGCAGCACGCATTTGAGGAGCTGCGCCGCAAGCACCGCCTGATCGTGGAAGAGCTGGCGCCCTGCTGCAGCACCTGTGAGCGGTCGTGAGGCTGCACTCTTGCACCTCGTGGCAGCAGGAGCTGGAGTGTTGCTGCAGCTGCCCGGAAATTGGCTGATCAGAGCTGGTTGTCCCTGCTCCATGCCTGCCATGGCAGCAGCAGCAGCCAGACACCCGCTGCTCGAGCACTGCCCGTCCCCGCTGACCAACATGTGCGCAGGTGCGCACGCCGAGTGCACCGCGCAGCTGCACGCACAGCCAGGCAAGATTGGATACCTCTTCTTCCATAGCCAGGACCTGGAAACTGCAGCAGGTGTGTTCCAGTCGTCACCGCTAATAGCGAGCTGCCCTACCCCGGCTGCACATTTGGTTGCCGGCGAAGGAAGCAGACGTACCCCTAGGCACAAGCTGGCCTCATTCTGCCGCAGCTCTTCATGCCAACTTTTGCCCTCAGCCTGCATGAAGCCTGCCTCCTACCAAAACCAGCATGCTGCCTGCTGTGCATGCTGTGCAGAGGACGGCACGCTGTGGTTGGGCCACGACGCTCGCGACGACATGCCGCAGACTGTACCCGCCCTGGTGGCCTGTGACTGCCTGCGGGAGCACGGCTTCGAGGCAAGATTACTAGTCCGACAGAGTAAGGGTGGCAGGCTTGACGGGTGCTGAATTATGAGTGCACAAGGCAGCGGCGGCAGGTGCTGTGGGACGGAAACAAGCTTGACATGGCACGGTGCCCACTGGCCTTCCATGTCTGCGGTGTCCGCTTGTGCCGCCGTGCCGCGCTGCCCATGCTGTGCTGGCAGACCTGGTCACGCTGTGCCTGCTCCGCCTGTTGCGCCTGCTGTGCAGGTGGACTGGAACGGGGACGTGCGCACACGCATCAAGGTGCGTGCCTCTGCCCTGCCCTCCTGCTTGGCATGCGCATCTCAAACGTTGCTCCACTGTGGGTTGCAGCATTGTTTTGACTTGATTTGTGCGCACCATGACCGTTGCCCTTTGTTGGCGGCATCCAGCAGCGGCAGCGGGCGCCACGGCAACCAGATTGCCCAGCTTGCTTCGCCCGTGCTCAGCAGCCAGTACGCGCAAACAGCCCTGTAGCCAGCACCGACAGCGTGTGCGAAGCCTTGTGCCCTGCACGCACACTGTTCAGTTTTACAAGCGCACACCCGCATTGCATCGTGTTTGTGTGGGACGGGAGAACGCAAAGGAACGCAGCTGCATTGCAAGCTCAGCTGTATACAGTGTAAGAGCCCGCCATGCTGAGCTGATGTTGGGCGCACCACATTCCAGCAGCCGAGATGCTGGGAGCTTTGTGGCGAGACAGGAAACCGCAGGTGTGAAATGAAAGAGAGGGGGAACCATAGCGGGTGCTCCCATGGAGGGGGTTTGGTGAGCGGGCGGCGCCCCTCAATCAGGTGGCAGTGGGTGTGAGAGGATGGTGAGCTGAACAGGGAGGGAAAGAAATAAAAAAAAGGGGGACCAATACATAGCGGAGCAAATATGTGCACGGGGCGTGCTCTGCACGGCGGCATTGAGCAGTCGGTGCAGCTGCGGCACAATAAACATTCAATCTCGGATGGGAAGAAGCGACACAAACAAGAGGAGGCCTGGCTGTTAGCTGTCCAACTCAAAAGCAAGTGAGGGGGAGTGCAGAGTGTACAGAGGGAATATCGATAGCTTGGGCATACTTTGATCGCCCAAGCGTGAAGTTAAGCGCATGCGTTTGGGGTCGTGGTTATGCCATGCTACGGCGCGCCGGCGGGCTGCGGCAGGCTGGGCGCCCGCTCGGGAGCCGCAGCAAAGGGCGACGCCAGGGAGGGTGCAGGCGCCAGGGCGGCTGCAAAAGGCGAGGGCAGCGAGGGGGCACGTGCCGGCACAACCACGCCGGGTGGGGAGGTTTCCTTCCGGGCGGCCGCCCCAGCCGGGTCCAGCTGGCGCTGCAGCCACTCTTCCTGCTCCTTTATCAGCTGCCGCTGCTTCGCCTTGTGCTGCTCCCGCTCCTCAGCACTCAGCTGCGGCGGCGGCGGCAGCGGCTGCCGCGGCCGGCCAGATGCACGCTGCCCTGCCTGGGGGCTGGCCACCTCCGGCCGCCCGCTCTCTTGGGAGGGCGGGCGGGAGAAGATGCGGTCCTTCAGCGCCTGCACCTCGGCCAGAATCGTGGGGAAGTCTGGGCGCTCTGAAGGCTCCCGGCTCAAGCAGCGGCGGACCAGGGAGGCGAGGCCGGGAGGGATGTCAGCCGGAATGGACATTGGCAGGTTGCCTGCGCAGGGCGCAGGCGGGTGGGCGGCAGTCAGCGGGCAGGCAGGAGGGCGGTTGCAGCAGGATGAGCGGGTGCAATGGGTGTGAGGGTGCATCGTCCGCCGGCGGGGCGCTGGAAGCAGGCGGCAGTGCACTGGAGGCGGTGGAACGGCACAGCCAATCATTCCAGACGATTCCAATGACGTCAGCGCGGCTGCCCTGCTCACCTTCCCCTACTTGGCGGATGATCTGGCCGTAATGCAGGCCCATCCAAGCCCGCTGGCCCGTCAGCATCTCCAGCAGGATCATGCCTGCGATGGCACAGGGCAGCAGGAGTGTGCGGTGAGTTTCTTGAACCACGTGGCACCCAGGTGTGCGCCGATTGAAGTGAACACCGAAGTGAACAACAAGGACATTGCCCTTCTTGGCTTCCTAAGCAACCGGCCAAGCGTCGAAATGCAGCGGCAGTGGCACCAGTGTTGCAGTCGAGCAGCGTGCTATGGCAAAACAGCATGGTCTGCCTGCACAGCAGGCACATCACGCTCACAGCAGGCACAGCAGGCACAGCGCCTCACCGAAGCTCCACACGTCAGTTGCCTTGGACAGCGTGCCGTGCTGCACAATCTCCGGAGGCATGTGCGTGACTGCGGGGCGGTTGGGGAGGAAGGGAGGGAAACGGTGCTGTCGATGCAGACTCGCAGCTTGTACACTGTGGCGTTATGACAGCGGCCGGATATAGCCTGAGGCAGCGGCTGGCAAGTGCGCCCTGTCAAAGCAGCTGTTGGGCAGAAGGCCTGCAGTGCATTGCAGGACGGGGACAGGCCGTGGCAGCCTGTGCACACCTAGTCTAGTCTAGCCTAACAGCTTCGCGCCAGCCCCTGAGGGCCCGGCTTCATGAGAGAACAAACTGTGCGCACCTGTGCCAAGTCGGCAGGAGCGGCGCACAGCGTCCACGCCACCCATCACAGCTGCGAGGCCAAAGTCGTTGATCTTGGCCTGCCAGCGGCGGCCGTCCTTGGTTGAGCTGGTGAGCAGCACGTTACTGGGCGTCAAATCGCCATGCAGCACGTCGTGCGCATGCAGGTACGTCAGCGCGCCTGCACAGCAAGCAGCAGAAAAAGTCAGGAAGAGGCGCAGCTGGCTGCAGTCCCGACCAGCCCGGCCACACACCCAGCCGGCAGCACGCAGACAAGCGGTGTGCGCCAGCTGCCTTCACAATCAGCGGTGCACATTGCAATGTCCAAAGCAGCCACGCCCACTCCACGCACCCAGCCAGAGCCCTCCCCCACCTGCAATCTCTTGAGCCGTGGCCAGCACAGCGCGCAGGTCGGGCCCGTTCCTGCCCGGCAGCTGCAGCATGCCGCGGTCCACGGCCTCAAACAGGCTGCCGCGGTTGCAGAACTCCTGGACAATCCAGACTTGCTGGTGGCTCGCGCCGCCGCCCTCCGCTTGCTCCTGCAGTGATACGGAAGTCAGTGGGGTTGTCAAGTGTGCAGCAGCGGGGCGGTCGTGTACAAAACCTTGCACAGCAGGCAGCTCAGAGGACCCGCACCAGCCAAACACAACACGAAGCGTTGCTTCTGGGCACCGGCCTACCAGCTGCTGCCCAGCCACTTCTGTCCCACCGCACAGCAACCATTTTCTGTCCCACCGCACAGCAACCAATGAGCTCAGCTCACCTCGACACCCACGCCGTGCGCAAAGGTCGTCACAATGTGTGGGTGGCCCATGGATCGGGCCAGCAGCGCCTCGACCATGGCGGCCTGGGGCAGGGGCCAGTGGAGGAGGGGATGCATGAACGAAAAGCTGCCTCCAGGCAACGAGGGAGCAGCCATGCAGGCGGCACGCAGAAAGGGGGTTGCAGAGCAAGGCTTTTCAATCGAGTCTGTGAGGCACGCCAAGGCTCGGCTCCTGAAGCCAGATTGCGCAAAACCAGAGAAGGTCTGCAATCCTGTTACCGGACCAGCTGCATCAAGCCCACCTCCCTGCTCACGCCTCACCTGCGCACACATGCCCCTGGGAGGCCGCTTGCTAGACAGCCCGCTGCTGCCCGACAGTGCCCTGTTGCTGCTGCTCGCGCCGCGCGGCAGCTCTGTGCTCGCCAGCCTGCTCGCCAGGCCGCTGCTTGCGCTGCGGCTGTCGGGCTCTGATACGCAGTCGATGATTTTGACTGCCACACGGCCGCCCTGCAGCGCACGAGAAATACAGTAGGCAACAGGTTGGTTGGCTTGGGGGTGGCTGGCATGTTTCTAGCAGGCAACACGCTAACCCAGTGTGCCTTTGTCAATCATCCTCTTGCAAGCACCAAACAAGGGCAGGGCTTGCGGCGCAGTCAGCAAGCCACGCCAAGACAGAACCGGCTTGCCTGCCACATGCCGCGGTAGCAGCGTCCCATGGAACCTGCACGGGCACGGAGGGGCAGGCAGTGGAACGTCAGGCGCAAGCTTGCTTGGCCCAACCCCTCACAGCTGCACCGCGCAAAACAACGTGCAGCAAGCACATATGCAGGGCAGCCCCTGCGGATGCCACCCACCCACCTGTGCCAATCAGGGTCCCCAGCGTGACCTGCTCAGGAGAGGAGCAAGGGAAGGGGAGGGGAGGGGGGATGAGGCGGTCTCAACGCAGGCACTGTGCAGCAAGCGCGTGTGCAGCAAGTGCGGATGCCCGGCAAGGGAGCCGCACATCCACACCTGCTGCTAGGTGGCTGCTGCTGGGTCAAGCAGCCCAGCTAGCTGGCATTGGGCTGGGTAGTGGTGGTCTGTTATGCGGCGCTCGCACCTACAGGTGTGTTCGCCCCGGAATAAACAACCAAATGCACACCTCACCTCTTTCATAACGTCGGGGCGCAGGCGGTAAAAGGCCGACATCGGGAACGCCACGGCGCCAGGCTGCAGCCAGCGACACAATTGTGTGATGTGAGGCGGGGTGGGGCAGCGAGCGCTATCCATGCTGCACATGCTGTTATCCCAACTCGAGCGCACCAAACCAATGCCATGCAGTGCAGGAATCTCCTCACCGCAGCAGACGGCCCCACGGGCGGGGCGCTGCCCATGCTGTGCTCCCCGCCATGCTCTGGTCCCGGCCACGACAGCTGCGGCCGCCCACTCGCAGACGGCCCCATACCCATGCTCATGCTGACGCCGTCGAAGCTCCTGAACGCCATGCTGGTCAGGTCGTCATACAGAGGCACCTCGCCGCAGCTCAGGCTTCGAGGGTCAGCCGGCGGGCGCTCCGCTAGAGCCTCCGCCGCGCTGCTGGCAGCCTCCTCCTTCTGCACTAGGGCAAAGTAGTAGAGTGGAGCAGCCCGTGCGGCTGGCCGGTCGACCAGGCCGTTGGGCGTGCTGGGCTGCAGCTCTGCACTGGGCCGATCGTGGTCTGGCTGGTCTGCCTCGGAGCCATTAGAGCTAAAGCCTCCTGAGATGCGCAGAGGCATAGCCGGAATGCCAATCGCCTGCTCGCCAGGCAACAGCTGGTCGCTCTCTGCGGGGCGGAACAGCAGCGTGAGCGGCCGCCGCCGGCTGCCGCCGCCGCCGTCGCTGCCGCTGCTGCTGCCGGGGCTGCGGGGGCTGCTGATTGGGGCTGTGGGGTTGGGCTGCAGGCGCAGTTTGAAGTCGCGCCCTTCCCGAAGCGCCAGCAGGGCGGCCTGAGATGGTAAGAAGCGGCGCAGCAGACCATGCCGTCAACAAGCCGGGCGGCTGCTTCGGAAGCACCCGCTTTGGTACCTCACGCAACTTGCAGCTGGGGCCTCCAGCAAGCACCCTCGCCAAGGTTCGCTCCCAACCACCCAGGGCCACAACCGCAAGCAGCTCCCCACCCCAAAACACAGCCAAAACGACTCACATTGTACGAGCCAGGGCTGACATCTGCCACATGCTGGAATAGCTGCCAAAAGTCGGCTGCCTCTGGCACTTCTGGGCCGTGCCCATTCGCTGCTGCGTCCTGTGCGTGCTGCTGCATTGCGCCGGCTGCGCTGCCCGCTGCTCCAACCAGCAGCTTGGGCATGCCTGCAGGGTGGCAACGGGAGAGTGGCCGGGGGCTGGTGGGTTGGTGGCTGCTAGCGTGACGTACGAGCAGATGCTATCCTGTGAGCAGTGAGCAGTTTGCTGGACTGCCTCAACACGAAACTCAGCATGCAGCGGCGGGCATGCTGCACATGCACAGCGGGAGGTGCAGCACAGCCGCATCAGCAAGCCTGACCTGCTGCGGAGCGGAACGCTTCGTTGCACCAGACCATGCGCCACTGGGGGCCTGCCAGGTCCAGCAGCAGCACGCCCTCTGCACGCAAATGACAGGGTTAGGCAGATACAATCAGGAACCTGCAACACAAGCACAAACCGCACGGTCCAGCAGCAGTGGCAGCACTCCCTCTGCACACATCACAGCAACCCGCACATGTGGGGCTGGCATGCATGGAGACATGTATCAAAACACGTGCGAAACAAGAAACAAACACAACCCCCAGGCGCGATGGAAACAAAGTTTTTGAAAATCAGGGAGAATTTGATGGTGTTCGTCACGCAGGTCACGCAAGAGCCAGCGGCGCGCACCGTGGAAGCAGTCCAAGGCGCGCACGAGGTGCAGCTGCGAGGCCTGCTGCTGGTCCAGCGCCTGCTTCTGCCACTTGAGCGCCTGCGGGGCAGCGGCGAGTGCAGCATGTGAGCATCACTGGAAGCACATGCTTCTGCAAGAGAAGTGCACTGGCCGGGTACAACCGCCAACAGCTGAGGCTAGAGAGTTAGGACTCAGCAGCTTCTGCTCCATCTTCCGCACAGTCAGCTCCGCAAAGCGCACCCCAACCAATAGCTGGCAACACACAAGAAGTGCTGGCCACCAGCTGAAGATGCTGAGCCAATGCAAAGCATTTCAATGTACAAAACCCTTGTAGTAAACGATTCACTCACCAATTCCTGCTCCATCTCCCGCACAGTCAGCTCCGCAAAGTGCGCCAGCAGCACCAGCTGCGAGGCCTGGAACTGGCGCGGCCGGAAGTCCATGATCGTGAGGGAGCCTGCGGCAAGGCAAGTCCAAAACATTGCAGTTGCAGCACGGCTCAGGAGGAGGCAGCAGGGTTTGATTGAGGAGTGGCAACTGAACGGCTGAACCGCCCCCCAGCGGTGCGCCACCTGGTTGCACGCCTACACATGCAGGCACCCAGCTGAGCGCAGTGCATGCCTGCCATGCCACGCACCAAAGCGGTGGCCGCCGTTGCTGCTGATCAAAGGTGCGCCGGCAAAGAAGCGGATATGCGGAGGCCCGGCAACGTGTGGCGTGTCTTTGAACCTGCACCGGGGGCGGATCGGGACAAATTTTTGGGATCAGTAGTGAGCATAACTGAGCCGTAAGCAGGTAGGCAGATGGCAGTTGACAGGTTGCCCTATAACCCAATGTTGCGCTGAGCAAACAAGAGAGAGCAGCAGTAGCATGCGCACATTGCTGCTCAGCCTCCGGGGCACCCTCCGTGCAGAATGCGAGTGCTGGCCAGCCAGCCAAGCAACCCACCCTGGTCACCCAAAACGCAGCACTCCCGCACTTTCACACCCTTGTTTCCACTCACCGCCTGTCCTTGAGCGCATCCTCCACCACCAGCACGGTGGGGCTGTCCCCCGCCAGCACCCACTGGCAGAAGCTGAGCGCGCGGGGCGCGCCCTCCTTGTAGCTCAGGTCGCCCTGCGGCAGATTTGAGAGCATTTGCGGCGATTGAAAGCAGAAACAACATGTAGAGGACCAACGAGTTGCAGCCCGTAGCGCCTGTCAGTTGTCTCAACCAAGGCAGCTACCCAGCTGCATGCGCCTAGGGCTCGCCGCGCCATTTGGCGGCAATTACCAATTCAGCCATGACACATGCGAACCGCCAAAAGTGCGCACCTGGGGCGCAATCACATGCAGGTGCTCATCGATGGCAACCACAGCCGCCAGCGGCACATTGAACAGCTCCTTGATCAGGCTGCAGCGGCGGCCAGGCAGGCGGAAAATGGCGGGGTAAGTCAGCATAGCAGGCATGTGTTTGTTGGCGCCGGCGCCAGTGCTAGGTGCCTGACAATCAGCGATGGCAGCTGCCCGCTTGCCAGGGCAGCATGGCATGCTGCTGCACCCACCGAGTGATTGTCGAGAACCGCTCGCTCGGGCGGTTGAGCACGTTGAGCGCACGCAGCGCCTGCAAGCACGGGGCACAGGAAGGCTGGCTGCTTGGAGTCGTGGATCCGGTACTGCCGCCGCTAATCGCAGCGCGGCACACGTGCAAGCTGCACGGCAGAGCCCCGCAAACCCCACAAGGCGTTGCAGCGCTGCAGTCAGCTGCTTTGCACAGCACAGCATGATGTCTGCTTGCCTGCAGGCGCTCGGACTCGTGAGGGGTGACAATCACGGCCGGCCCACTTGAAGCGGCGGCGGCCAAGTCGGGGCAAACCTGGGCAACCGCAATTGACACATCCGACTGCAGCGTCGGGCTGTCGGAGGCCACCCCGTTGTGCTGCTTGCCGGCAGTGCTATCGAGGCTCGCACGTTGACCTGCAGCGGGTGCGGCGGGCTGGCCCAGACTGGCACGCGCAGCTGGCGGAGCCGCTGCCACAGGCTCGGCGGCACCGCCGCCGCCGTCGGCGGCCTGCAACGGAGGGGGTGCGGGGCGGCACACGGCGAGGTAGGGCCATGCTGAATCGCTGCACGCAGGCCCGCGGGCTGCACCCTGCCACCTCCGGTTGCCCCACCTCTCGGCGAGCCTGCGGAGCCGACAAGCACACGCCCATGCGTCTGTGGCACGTCGGGCCGCGGCTGCTGCTTCTTCAACTGGTCCGGCCGGGCTTGCAAGCTGCAGGGCGGGGCGGGGTTGGCCAGGTGCGGGCCAAGCGCCCTGCCGTCACAGGTTTTGATGATGATTGATCAGTTGCGGTTGCAGTGCGCTGCCTTCTGGTCCTGCCGTCGCCCTCGCGGGCGCAATGCGATCCTTAACACCACCATGACATGTTGCGACACCCAAGCGTAAGCAGACCGGCATTGCCCGTTCTGTTGCACCGTGAAATGACAGCAGCAGAGCGGACGCCCGCTCGCCGGGTCGCTGTTGGCCGTCGTCGCCGCCGCCGCGGGAGGGGGACGAGGACCCCGGGTCCTGTGCCACGAGAGGGCCTCTCGTGGCAGGACAGTTGTTTAATGCTCTCCACATTCCTCTGCTGCTGAGCGCTGTCCAGGTGCTGCACAACAGCCCCGGTCATCATGGGACGGTTTTGGTCGGCATTAGGCCGACGGTTGCTTCAGGCGGCGGTGTGCCGCTTCCTAAGCGCATCTCGGGACGCTCCGGTGCTGGCATGGGACGGTGTGGCAGGGAGGCAGGCATGGAGCATGCCATTTCAAGAGTGGGTGCTGCCCAGCCGCTGGGTGCTCCGGGGCAGCGCTGTCGGTGTGCATGAAGCAGGAAAAAGTTGCTCAGAACCAGTGGAGCCATGCAGATACCGCCGACTCCCGCTGCAGCGGCAGCGGCGGCAGCAGCCAGGCGGGCGGCGCGAGCCGGAGACCAAACTGATGGGGTCTGTAAGCTGGTCGGGCTTGCTACTAAGCTCACGACTAGTTCCCAGGCACACTGCTGACATGCTGACATGGCCAAGGGCTCCCAGCATGGCTTCCGCTCTTCATGCCGCGCTCTGCTGATCAACAACATGCACTGTGCGGGCTGCTCATGCCATTTACACCGCCGTGCCAGACCAGATGTGGATGCTGGCTGATATCCTCCTAGTTTCTATTATTGATGCAAACAAAAAATTAGCGCAGCGTGCTGGCAGGTTGCAGATGTGGCATTTACAGGTATGGATGGTGCGGTGCAAGTGCTCGTCTAACTCGTGCGTCCATTTCGTGCAGGCTCAGAATGAGTTTGCCAACTCACTGAGCCTCATACGAGGGGAAGTCGCAATGATGCAGTGTTGCATTGTTTAGATGGGCAATGGGTTCACAGGCGCTCAGCGGCTGCGTGGCTACAGCAGCGATCGCTGCTCGCGAGCAGGGCCTCTCTATTAGCAGGGCAGCACCAGCAACACTGAGGCGCTGAACCTGTGTACATGCCAACATTTCATATCTCATGCTGTGTGTGAGACATGCTCCCACTGAACAGGGCAAAGGAACATGCTGAACGCAGCTAGCGGCGCAACGGCCAGGGCGGCGACCGCCAGGCGGGCGGCGGCGGCGGCGGCGGCGGCCTCGGGCACATCGAACCCTGCCGCAAGTCTCGATCTCATCCTAGAGTGCCGCTGCGATGTTTTGAACGTCCACTGGGGCCGTGGGCCTGCCAGAAACGCCGCGCAATTTTCTCGCTCGCCTTAGAGGCGAGCTGGACGCTTAATCTGACGTTGCAGCGGTGTGAAGTGGCCTGAGTACACGATGCAGCCGCCAGGCGGCGGCACCGGCTCGGTAGCCGCCGCTCAGGCTGCTGCCGCCGCCCAGCCCGCCGCCGCCCACCCCGCCGCCGCCCAGCCCGCCGCCGCCGCCTCGTCTGCTGGCCAGCACGTGCGCCTGCTGTCGTGGAACGTCAATGGCCTGCGCGCCGCGCTGAAGCGCCTCAACGTCACCATATCCCAGTTCCTGGAGGGCCTGGGGGCAGGTGGGTGCTGCCCGCCCGGTGGATGGGCTTGCGCCCACGTGCGCTCTCGTTTCTGCCAACCGCCGCTGCCTTGATCCACCAGCCGTCCCATCGGCCTCCCCCGTTCGGGCCTTCTTGCCCCTGGAGCAGACATCATCTGCCTGCAGGAAACCAAGCTGCGGCGGTGTGACATCGATCGAGAGCTGGCAGTTGTGGAGGGATGGTGCGTGCCGCTCAGTGACCGACTAGAAAGTTGCCATCGCTTGCTTATTTTGGACTGTTGCACGCCGTGCGACGATTCTGTGCACTATTGCTGCCTTCGCTGCTCCACATGTACCAGTGCGGCACTAGGGACCATGCTGTTGCTTTCTGCTGCCACTGCTGCGTGCACCCCACCGCCCTTTCCACTCGCTTGACCTTCCCCTTTGTTTCATCTGCAGGGACTCGTTCTTCTGCTGCGACACCAGCCGTGCAACCGGGTACAGCGGCACCGCCACATACGTGCGCAGCGGAGTGGCGCTGCCATTCGCCGCAGAGGAGGGCTTCACTGGCTGCGCCCCGCTGGCGGCAGGTGAGCTTGCAAGCAGTCCTGACATGCTGTGACGGCGGTCCCTAGCTCGACATGCGTGCCTTGGGCCACGTTGGCCAGAGCAGAGCGCGCAGATAAACACAACTATCTGTGTGGAATATGGCTGTCTCAGTCAGGTGAGCGCTTGCATATCCTGCCGCAACCCGCAGGCAACGGCGGCGCAGCGGCAGCGGCAGGCTTGTGCACTCACCCGGCGCTGGTGGGCCAGTTTGAAGCGGAGGAGCTTGCGGTGAGCAGCCATCTCTGCTGTTTGGTTGTTTGCTGCGAAACACGATGGCGCACGTGCCAAACATTTGCGGGCACAAGCGCCCGGCAGCATCCAGCAGGCCCTGAGCGTGCATTGCAGGGCCTTGTAGAGTTGCTTCGTCACCTGTGCAAGGGAGCTGAGTGCTAGGCCTGCTAACACTGTCACACTCTGAGGAGATGGATGCAGAGGGCCAGGTGCTGGTAACCGACCCTCGTGCCACCATGAAACATCTGCTCATTTGTCGCTTGTTTGCACTCATGTCTCAGGAAATGGATGCAGAGGGGCGGGTGCTGGTTACGGACCATGGCTGCTTCGTGCTGTTCAACTTGTATGGTGGGTTGCTGCATTAGGGTTGCTGGGAATCTGTTCTGCTCACTGCGCTGCACGGCGGGCGACGCCTGCTGCGGCGGTGGCATAGCTGTGGCACCTGTGTGCCTGCTCTGTGCCGACTGTCATGCCTGCAAACCCCTGGCATGCATGCTGCAGCACACATCACATGCATGTAAGGCCTTGCTGGCCCAACTCCTGCTTCTCTGCAGGACCGGCCATCACCAATGCGGACACAGCTGAAGACCGTTCGGAGTTCAAGATGCGCTTCTATAGGGTGAGAGAGGATGGCTAGGCTTCGTGCAATCTTAAGAGTGTGCCTGAGATGCCGACAATGCCCCACGGCCAGGCTATGAGCCCCAAATGCGCCAGCCTGCATGCGTTTGTGCAGCGCTGGCTTACTTTGCTGCCAACTGCTCACTGCTCTGCAAAGCAGGCTCTGGAGCTGCGGTGGCGGCACCTGCTGCGCCAGGGGCGGGCAGTCGTGGCTGTGGGTGACTTCAACATCAGCGCTGCACCGGTGAGCTCTCATTTGCCTGTTTAAAGCCAGCGCATGGATGCTGTTGGTGTTGCTTTGTGCGGCGGTGGGAGCATGTGCGCCACACCTCCTGTGCCGATACGCTTACTGAGTCAAAATGCATGGATGCAACCGCAACACCTGGGCGCCTCAGATCGACTGTCGAGAGGAGCGCAAGCAGGATGTGCGCGACTTCTTTAAGTCCCGCGCCAAGCTGTGGCTGCGCCGCCTGCTGCACGGCCGCAGCGGGCTGGGCGCGGCGCCTCTCACTGGCGGGCCGCCAGCCGCCGAGGCAGCGGCGGCAGCAGCCCTGGCTGCGGCGCTGGCAGAGACTCCCGACAAGTTTGCTCCAGATACAGCCAGCGCCAGCAGCAGCAGCAGTGGCAGCGGAGGCGGTGGTGTGTTTGTGGATGCGTTCAGGCACTTCCACCCTGCCCGCCAGTCGGCCTTCACCTGCTGGAGCACCGCCACCAACGCCAGGTCAGCACAATAGAAGCAGCAGCAGCAGCAGCAGCAGCAGCAGCAGCAGCAGCAGCAGCAGCAGCAGCACCCTGGATGGCGCATGTCTGATGACAGCTGTGCTGCGCAGGCCTGCATAGACGAGGTGGCTTCAAATGCTAGTCTGGCTTATTGACTGCCGCTCACCTGCCGCCAACCCATGCAATGCAGGGTGCACAACTGGGGCAGCAGGATCGACCTCATCCTGGCGAGCGGCCTCAGCGTGGGCAGCCCACCAGCAGAGCAGCCGGCGGATGCAGCGCATGCAGCAACGATGGCAGGCGCAGGCGGCGCGGCGGGAGAAGCAGGCGCAGGCGCAGCAGTAAAGGGAGGAGGGGAGGAGCAGCGGTGGTCGGTTCACATGGGCAGCGGCGGCAGCAGTGACGGCGGCGGGCCAGGCGGCAGTGTGGCCCCTGTTGTGTGGGTGGCGGCAGCGGACATTTGGCCTGAGCAGCAGGGGAGCGACCATTGCCCCGTGTGGGCAGACCTGGCGGTGGCAGGGTACGGTGCTTTCCCCTGCGCTGCAACAGGCAAGCAGCTCTGGAACAGTTGGGGGTGGCCTCTGCTTTCGGCAGTGGGCACATGCAGCCCTGCATGGAGGGCTGCTGCTGCTGCTGCTGCTGCTGCTGCTGCTGCTGCTGCTGCTGCTGCTGCTG
>VFQQ010000390.1_pt1 | contig 91844 bp, 90 predicted proteins | sample 3512341 | NCBI WGS metagenome assembly VFQQ01 (sample SAMN10412373, study PRJNA504923) | tailings metagenome | isolation source: Relicate 2 Philex TSF1 revegetated site | place: Philippines: Tuba, Benguet | collected 2017-08-29 | reverse complement strand
CCATTCCGCGCGGACTTGCGCCTCCAGCCACCAACTGCTGTGTGTCAACACCATCCAGCTGAATATGGGCTTTTGCGGGTCTCCTGAGTGCTCTCCAGAGGTTGACGGCGTAGTCCTGAAAGGCAGTTTCGGCGCGTACACTCGCCTGTACGGCCTTATCGACCTGGTTTAGTTGATCATAAGGCACCACCCCTTCAGGCAGACTTGCAATCAGGGCATCCACATCCTGATAACGGGTGCTGAACATTAATTCACGCTGCTCACCCCTGGACTCTGGCGCATCAATTGAGATTTCCATAAAAAAGCGATCTCGCGCTGCCGCAGGGAGCTCAAACGTCTCTTCACGCTCCAAGCGGTTGCGGTCAGCAAACACGGTAAGATGAGGAAATGCGTATTCCCGGTTGAATGCACTCACACTGCGTTCTGCCATCAGCCTTAGCAGTAGTGAATGTGCCTGAGGACGTGCGCGGTTAATTTCGTTAAAGAAAAAGACGGCGAGTTTGTCATCATGCTGCAATAACGGGCCGGGGGCTACGGCTGGCTGCCCTTCTTCATTCATGTAGGCGTGGTAAAGAAAATCACCTGGCATCAAATCAACAGCACCTTCGATGCGCTGATATGCTCCGCCCAGCAATCGGGCTGCCGCCCGCAAAAGCGTGGTCTTGCCCACCCCGACATCACCTTCTAGCAGCACATGCCCTCTGGAGAAAATGGCAATTGTCAGTGACCTGATCTGCGGTGCAAGCCCCAGCATTACACTATTCAAAGAAGATTCGAATGCGAGTGCATGCGAACGCCATTCATTGATATCCAATGTCTTGTCTTGCATAGGGATTCCAAGTGGGATTAAGTATGAAAGGGCCGGTCACCATGTACCGGCCTGATGAGAACAAACCGATCTATTCGACTTCGTATTCAAACTTGCCTGTTGCTTTTGCATTGGCAATACGTTTGGCGTTCCGCGCATCCATGGCCTTGATCGATTGCTGTTGCTTATTGAGCTCAACCGGGTCATGTTTTGGGTCATACTTGGAGCCAGCAATCTTTTCTGGGTAGCCTGGCTTGGCTTCCCAGCAGTTACCCGCTTCCTTGCACTTGGTGCCGTCGTAGGCAAATGCTGCGCCAGATGCAACCATCGCGCCTGCCACTGCCATCATTGTCAAAATGCGTTTCATTAACTTCTCCTTCTTGATATGGTTGCTGGTGTATCAACATCTCCGCAAACAGCCACCAGTGAGCACATTCACGGAATTCAAATCAGAATACCTATTTCTTCCACTTGGCTTTTTTGGGGTCACCTTCATACGCACTACGCAACCAGCTCATTACCTGCAGAATTTCATCCTTGGACAGCAGGCCACGCTGTGGCCCCATCATCCCCTGAGCGCCTCCGTAAATGGTTTCAAACAGGCCTTTGTCGTAAACACCACTTGGATAGGTCCAGTAGTCATCTACCAGAGCAGGCCCAAGCTTGCCTTCTGCATGATGGCCATGACATCCCGAGCAAGCAGTTGAAAAAATCGTAAAGCCGCTTTTGATCATGTCTGCATTGTCGTTGTAGGGGTTTTTACCAGTACGTAAAAATTTCTCTACCGCTGGGGTGTCAGGCCCTTTGCCATCATTCAGGTCAAGCACATCCCCAGAGACCGTGCCACGAAACTCCAGTACCGGGCCAGCTGCTGCCGTTGATGAAGTGCCTGCGTCTGTAGCTGGTGCAGCATGACAAGCCGAGATATACATGGCTATCGTGGCCGCCACCAATCCAGTGATGCCGAAATTACGTTTAAATCCAAAACTCAACATTGTTTTCCTCTTATCTTGATAGTGGCAAAAGCGGAATGCCTTCTTTCTTAAGCACCTGCTCAATCTCACTCCGCTTTTCCTTCAATACCTTGTTCAGGGTTTGCTGCAGAGCGACATCATCCTTGCGTACCCCCATGGCTACCTCGTAATGCATGGGGACACTTTCACCATTGCTTTTCTTGGCATCATCCTTCACCACTGTCACTTTCAGCGGCACAGGACTCTGCTGGACATAGCGAGCCACCTCTGGTGCCCACAACATGGCAGCGTGGATGTTTTTCGAAGCCACATCGTCCATGATTTCTCTAGGGTCAACGCGTACATATTTGTTGCGTGTCGACTGATAACGCTGCTTCTCGGCAAAATAATCAAACATGTCGTCAAAGCGGTTGATTTGCAGCAACATGACTTTGCCTGGACTATCCGGCATGACGCCGATGCGGAAATTACGCTCTTTCAACAAATCGTCATTCCACGAGGCAATATCAATGCCCCGGTCTTCGCGGGTAATAAAGACATAAGCACTTTTATAGTAGGGGTCTGTTTTCAGAACCCTTGGATCTGACATATCCACGCCTATCAGCAGATCACATTTGTTTTTATCCAAGTGATCACGCACGGTATAGCGTGCATCTTTCCAAAATACGTAATTCACTTTTTTGTTCATGGCCTTGCCGACGATTTCAGCAATCGCATTCTCAAAGCCTTCTTTTCTGGCATTGGAGAACGGCATTTCATTTTCACCCGCGCAGACATTTAGTTCTGAGGCTGTCGCATGAAAAGTGGCCAGCATCGCGCATAGCCCCATCACGCAACCTGCAAGCGAAGACAGGCACTTAGTATTGGTTGTTTGCATAACTCGGAATATTCCTTGGTTGCTGTCGATTGTGAGCTTGGATATATGATCGAGCTCACGACAATCCATCTCGGTATCGCCGGGGCGAGCTTCACCCCGGCTGACCTTGAACAGGCGCTTAAATGCCTACCACTAGAGGCTGAACACCATCAAACCGCCACCCATATTGGTGTGATGCTGCAGTTCCTTGAAAGCACCTACGGCACCCAGACCAGCGCTGGGGTCTGTCAGGTCAAATACCAGACCAACACCCGGCCAACCGCCGACACCATACATACTGGCAACATGCTGCTTGCCTTTAAAGGAGTAGGTCATCGGCGCACCGATACCACCTGAAGGCATCTTGAACTTCCAGAGTTCCTTGCCGTTAGCGTTATCCAGTGCCTTGATATAGCCATCCAGCGTGTTGTACCAAACCAGACCACCCTTGGTGTACAAGGTACCGCCCCAGGCAGCAAACTTCTCCCACTTGGTCCACTTAGCCTTGCCAGTAGTCAGGTCAAACGCACGGATTTGACCCATTTCAGTCTTGGTTGGACCATTGGGGCCTGGGTACATCGCCAGCGTTGCACCGACGAAGAATTGGCCTGCACGGTATGGCAGCATGAACGGCTCCCAATCCATACAGATATGGTTCAGGCCGGCATACAAGGTACGGCTTTCTGGATCATAGGCATCCAGGCCCTGATTGTGGAAACCCATCGCGGATGGACAGATGTTGGTGCCCTTGTGATCCATTCTGGTGGAAAATTCAGGATCACGCACTGGTACCCCTGTCTTCAGATCAACCTTCTTGAAGACGTTCACCGCCGGGTCCACCTTTTCAGCAACAACCAAGCCACCTGTATCGCGGTTCAGCGTGTAGAGAATCCCGTTACGGTCAATATGACTCAGCAATGGGGTCAACTTGCCGTTCACAGGCTGATCGGTCAGCACCATCTGGTTCACACCGGCAAAATCCCATTCATCATGGGGCGTCTTTTGGTAGCCCCATTTCGCCTTGCCAGTATCCACATCGCGCGCCCAGATGGTCATGGTCCATTTGTTGTCGCCAGGACGCATGGTTTCGTTCCAAGGGGCCGGATTACCAGAACCGTAGTAGAACAAGTTCAATTTTGGATCATAAGCATACCAACCCCAGTTGGTGCCGCCGCCGATCTTCCAGGCATCACCTTCCCAGGTCTTGGTTCCCAAACCAAACTGACCGTAGTGCGGATTATCTTTATTGAAGTCCTTGGCAAGATTCATATCCTCATCTGAACCTGTCGCATACGAGCGCCACTTAAGCGCGCCGGTCTTCAAGTCAAAGGCATTTACTGCACCACGTACACCCAGTTCTGCCCCAGAACATCCAATCAGCACGGTATCTTTCACCACGTAAGGGGCTTGCGTCAGCGTTGCACCAACCTTGGGATCGCAAACTTCCACTTTCCAGTTCACCTTGCCGGTCTTAGCATCCAATGCCAGCAAATGGCCATCTGCCTGCTTCTTCACAATCTGACCAGCGCCATATGCCACACCACGGTCGACCACGTCACAGCACATCACGGCTTTAACTGAGGCTTCCTGTTTGGGTTTGTGCGACCAGACAATCTTGCCCGGATCGTTCAGATTGATCGCGTATGTATTGTTGGGGAATGCGGAATGCACATACATCATGTCGCCGATCACCAGCGGTGCACCCTCATGGCCGTGAAGCACGCCCGTAGAGAATGACCATGCTGCCTTGACGTTCTTGACGTTCCCTTTGTTGATCTGGCTCAGGGTACTATTGTGTTGCCCATAATAGTTACCCGTCTGCAATGCCCACTGATTCGGATCCTGCTGACGCTTGGTTAAATCATCATCCGCCATGGCTGGCTGAATTGCCGAAAGTGCAAACAGGCTGCCAATGGTCGCGCCTATACCGGCGCTGACTATTTTGCGTTTCATATACCTCTCCTGAATTTGATTGAATTACAAACCCTTTGCTGAAAGCTGCCCCTCAGCTGCTGCCCATTGTTAATAATTTGTAACAAATCCAGTAGATGAAAGATTCCCGCTGGACTGGGAAAGTATTCATCGCCATATCGGGGAATTATGGTGGCGCAGGACTGAACGCCAATCTGCAGGGCCATGTCGGGAAAAATTCACTACCACCACCTTGAGTCGTATAAGAGAATCTACGACCTGATGAAAGCCACCTTACTTAAACGACTCCAGCCGGGATATATCCGGGATTTTCTGATTTCTACCGGCGTAGTCAGCATGGTATTTCTCATCTCCGCCGAATTCGACTTGGCAGAACGCTTCATTTCCTGGTCGGAACCGCTTGATGACTATGAGGTTGATGAGCTCCCCTTGGTTTTTTTGGCCATGGCCGCCATGGCGATCTGGTTTTCCGGACGGCGGATGCGCGATCTGAAATCGGAAATTCGCATGCGGATTCAGGCAGAAACGCAGGCTGGGGAGCGTCTTCAGATGTATAAAACGCTGTTTGAAGAAGGGTTGAGTGGCAATGTCATCACCAATCTGCAAGGTCATGTACTTTTGTGCAACCAGGCTTTTCTCAACATGTCAGGCATGTCATCCGGTCAGGCAACCCCGATCAATCTTGCGCGAGCACTTGGCTCCCAGTGGCAATCCATGCTGGCGGAACTGAGCACCTGTGATTACCTCGACTTTCCAGAATTAACTTTAAAGCGGACGGATGGTGCACTGTGGGTGGTTATGGCCAGGTTCCGAAAGACCAACGGTCTTGGTAATCAAGAAGAAATTCACGGGTACTTCACGGATATCACTGAACAGCATCTGGCAGAAAAGGAACTCGCCGGGCTACTGATTGAGAATCAGGCACTATCCCGCCATGCCATGCAGTTACAGGAAGAGGAACGCAGTCATCTTGCGCGTGAAATCCACGACGATCTTGGCCAATACCTGACCGCTATTCGGTTGGATGCCACCATCTTGAGCAAACACCCGCAAAATGCCGCTGAGCATGCAATGCGCATTGCCCACCACACAGGCTATATCCAGACTGCCGTCAGACGCATTATCAACCGCCTGCGACCAGCCGCACTGGATGCACATGGTCTGGTTGAAGCGATATATCAACTCGTGCGTACTTGGCGAGAGCAAAACCCGGGAACAATCTGCCACCTTGAGCTTGATGAATCCTGTAGCCGTTTACCAGACAATCTCAGCATTGTGATGTATCGGCTGATTCAGGAGGCATTAACCAACATTGCCCGCCATGCTCAGGCGACCGAAGTCTGGATCATCATGCATCGGATTAACCTGTCAACTGGCAGGAAAATCAGCATTGTGATTCACGATAATGGCATTGGCTTCAAGCCTCACATCCACCATGGCACCTTTGGCATCTCTGGGATGCGTGAGCGTGTTGAATCCGTGCAAGGCCAGTTTGAGATCTCCAGCGCTTCAGGCGGAGGCGTGAAAATTTCAGCCATCATCCCCGATACCCATTCTTGATAGGAAAGATGTGATCAGATCATGACAAGAATATTATTAGCCGATGATCATGCTGTTGTTCGGCAGGGCCTGAAAATTCTGTTGGAACAAGCAGGATATCGTGTCGTTGCCGAAGCTGAAAATGGCGAAAAAACCTTGCAACTCTGGCAAGAACATCGACCCGATATTGGCCTCATTGATCTCGACATGGCGGGGATCGGTGGCATGGAAACTTTGCAACGGATTATCGCCAGAGATGCGCACGCCAGAATATTGATTTTCAGCATGCATGACGATGGCATTTATGCGGCACGTGCCATTCAATCCGGGGCACGCGGCTATGTGGTAAAAACAGATGCACCTGAAATTCTGCTGGAGGCCATTACACAGGTGATGCGCGGTAACCGCTACATTGCCCATAGTCTGGCGCAGCATCTCGCATTGGATCGGTTCTCACCATCGGAAAAACCACTGGATAAGCTGTCTCCCCGAGAATTTGAAGTATTTCGACGGATTGCTGAAGGTGAATCGCTGACAGAAATTTCCACACATTTACATATCGGTTACAAAACAGCCGCCAACATACAGACGCAGGTGCGTCAAAAGTTAGGGGTCAGCACAACCGGGCAGCTTGTTCACCTCGCCATCCGATACGGCATTCTTGAAAAAGGGAATAATCAACTCGGGCAACGGGAATAATTCACTGTCCCGGATTACCTGAATGCCGCATGATTTGCTCGTGAATATTGCACGATTTGAATATTCGAATTTTGCTCACATTCTCCAACGTATATTCGTCTCTCCATAGCGAACATACATTTAACCGGCGTCCCCAGCCGGTTTTTTTTTGAGTTGAGATAAATTTTTCCAGCCGATGCATTTTCGACTATCGACAATAAGGTTCAACACATCAATTCAGGCATTACAGGGATGATTAAAATGCACTTCAACATACGACTCATGATCGCTTTATGCGCACCTGTTTTGATGTCGACCAGTTGGCTTTATGCAGCAACACCAACACTCAACTTGAGCGAACAGACCAAGGCTAAGCAAGCATCAAATCATCCAACGCAACAAATGGTATTGCACACAGAATGGCTTAAACAACTGATGATGGCACTTTATGCAGCTCACCCTGAGGAACTGACCAAAAGCACGACTGTGAGTGCTGATGAAATGGTGCAATGGGTGTTTGAAGGGCCATTCAACTGGAAATTTGATGCCATCCGTAAAAAGCAGCACATCGAGGCTATCCGCATGGCCTTTGACGAAAACACCACAGCAGACCGTGTACTCAGCCTTATCACCGGGCTATACACCATGACAGCACGCGCTTATGGCCAAGGCACACCTTGCCCCTATCCATGCCGTGCGAGGCCACAAGCGCTTTACCGGGCAGCTCGAAATCTTGAGCTGGTATCTTCATATTTAACTGCGTCCAACTGGCACGAAAATAGAAGTGATCGGGCAACTTCCCTCCATAATCAAAATATCATCGGCATCGACATTTTATTGCGCATGATTGCTGTACTTGATGAGGACGCCAGTGCCTTGGCTGTGCAATCCAATAGTTCGCTCACCAAAGAAAGTATAGATACCGCGCATCCCGTGCTTTTTGATTTCTGAGTATGAACTGATGATAAGATCGACCAACATTTCCATACATAGCAATCAGCTGCATACTGGGCTCCGCAAATGCCTGCTGTTACTCAGCTGCCACGGGCTTCTTACCTACTCACATGGCTGGGCTGACACACCACTTGATCATCTAGCCAATGCGCCCATCACACTTGTACAGACAGACGATACCGATTGTGCACTCAAAAACGGCAAACTGTTTTCACTGCAGACTAAGAGTCCGCATGATACTTACGAAATATGGGTAGATCGCTGGTTCATGCAGGTCAAAACACCCGACCATACGCGCCATATCATGCAACCCGGACAGCCACCGATTCCTCTTGGGTGTTCAAACACCTATGCTGGTGAGCAGCACTGGACCATTGATCACATCAAGGTGATTGCACCTTGATGGACAGGCTCTAGGCTTTCGCATGCACCTCGAACCGATAATCCCAGGAACGTTAAATCACATAAAACCCTAAAAATCAGCGCCAGGCATCAGCGCTTGTTGATACTGCTTTCCCTCGTTATCAGCCGCATGAATATACAAATGCTCTGAGATAGAGGACATGAAGTTGAGTCGAAAATACGGGTTAGCACTGATTCCAACACCGACATCAATTGAAATTAAAGGCCTCTGGTTCTCCATAAGTGCCAGATGATGAATGAAATAGGGCTTGGCATAATACCCATAGACTGTGCGCTCAAAGCCAGTCCTCATGGGATGCCTGAGATTCAGGCTCAGGGTATTGATCTCCCCTGCCTTGAGCGGGGCTGCCAATTGTGCCCGCATTTTCCCGGCTTCTGCTCTTAATTGTGCCTCATCTGAACTCAGGCCCCCGCCACAGCCCCCGCCAGGCGTTTTGATAAAGACTTTGTGCATCCAATATTGCCCACCTTCAGTTTCTATCACCACGCGCACAAAAGTACTTTTTTCCAGCCGGATTCTTGTGGACCACTGCATGGTGGCTACAGGCGCATGAAAATGCAACGTAGCTGTGAGCTGCACAGGGTTTGCATCCGTAATCAGGTAGGCCTTTTTAATCGGCGGAGTCTGTGCCGCCGCTGCAAGCGTTGTTACAGAAATAGGCACCATGGTGGCATCTTCCGCCATGGTGGGTGCTGTCATCTGAATCAAGTGTTGGCCATTGGCCACAACTTTACCTGCAAAAAAACTGGCCTGAATCTCAGGCCAGCCATCATCTGCAACAAGCTCTGCACCAGCCTGCGGCGTCATACAAAAAAAGAGAAAACACCAGACCATCTTGGCCAACCAGGCTTTACTTGCTGAAGCTTGGCTGAATAACCGCATCATGGTCTTAGCCATTGATCAGTGCACCACGACACCCCATGGTAATGTACCTACCGGAATATCTTTAATCTTGCTCAGGCTCTCGGTATCGATCACACTAACTGAGTTGGACCGCCCATTGGCAACATAGAGTTTTTTGCCATCGGGTGTTGTCGCCATATTCCAGGGTCGTTCACCCACTTTCACGGTTTGAAGAACTTCGTAATTGGCTGTATCAATCACACTAACAGTCCCATCACCGCCATTTGAGACGTAGACTCTTGATCCATCTGGAGAGACTGTCACGCCGTTGGACCGGAGCCCGACCTTGATCCGCTTCAGAATTTCCCAATTACCCACCGCAACCACTTCAAGCAGGTTAGCCCCCTCATTCGCAACATAAGCTACCTTGCTGTCTGGCGAAAAACCGATGCCTCTTGGATGTTTGGTCGATTGTATCAAGTGCACAGATTGATACTTTTCAATATCAATCACATCCACATTGCCACTTTTTTCATTACTGGCAAGTAGCCATTTGCCATCTGGGCTATATACACAATGTTCAGGATTTTTTCCTTGCGTTTTAACTTTGTGGTGCACTTTGAACGTAGCCAGATCTACAAATGAAACGGCATGTTCCTCTTCCAGACAGGCTGCAAGACTTTTGCCGTCTGGTGAGACATTAATCCCTTCAGGTTCATCTCCCACTTTGATTCGTCCAGCTTCCTTACCCTTATCAAGATCAATCAACGCTACGGCATCGTAGTCGCGAACCACCACATAGAGTTTTTTACCACCAGCATCCATGGCAACTGCCTGAATCTTCTTACCCAGCTTACCCTTCGCAGGCAAGGTGGATGACACCTGATCAGTGGCAGTATCGATGACAGAAATCGTGCCGTCTTTTTCGTTTGGCACATAGGCTAAAGGGGCAGCAAGACCCTGACTGCTGAAAAGAGCAATAGCCAGGCCCATAAAGAGTGGTTTGCTGGTGAAATTCATGAGGGCTCCTTAAATCTATCCAGAAATAAAAAGCCAGACGCTAAAACAGCGTCTGGCCAAAGAATAAAACATGCACAACATCAGGAGATGAGCGATGGTTAGTGTTATCTGGAGAATCACACGAACACTTGGAGTGCATGCATTGCATCATACGGGAGGAGATCAATCTCCCAACGAGCATTCATTCCCGAATCACACTGGGAGTTTTTCCCGATGCGTGCTTATTTTTCCAACTGCTCTTTCATGCCAATAATCCCCGCATCGTATATCTTATTGATCGCTGCAACTGCGGTCGGATTATCCTGCCCGGGTGGTGCTTCCATACTATTGGCCATGTTGTAAAAACGGGCTGTCCAGATCAATGTGGCCTCACCTTCAGCCGGTCCGGGCTTAACTTGCATCACCGACCGGTAATTACTCACCGGAACAGTACCCTCAACCATCTTGTAGTCCACCTTCATCTCTTCTTCTTTAACTTCACGCAGTTTTTCCGTAATACTAAGACCATCTTTGAAGGTGATCTCCCGGTGTGCCAGCACTGCCTCGGTCTCGGTATCCTTGCGATCTTCAACCTTGATCTCCGCTACATCCGGATGCCAGTTCTTGATTGCCCCAAAGTCTTTCACCAACACCCATACTTTTGCAGGCTCTGCCTTGAAAACAGCCTCCTTCACTACTTTCTGCGGGCTTGGGCCATGAGCCATCGTTATGATTGGTGTCACCATCAGTGCCGCAGCAAACAACTTCTTTAACATTTCTGACTCCTGTTTTTCTGGTATTTTTTATTTGGATTCCAACAGGGTTTTCAGCCCAGCCATGCCACTGTCGTAAACCCCTTCAACTGCCTGAATGGCGGTGGCATTATCTTCACCAGCGGGTGCATCAACTGCATAAGCCTTGTTGTAGAAGCGGCCTGTCCAGGTCACCACTGATTGCCCTGCTTGGGCGCCCGGTTTGACCTGCATCACTGAGCGGTAGCTACTCACTGGAAGTACACCCTCGACAATGCGGTACTCCATCTTCATGTCGGCATCACTCACCAGCGAGAGTTTTTCCAGCAAGGTCCCGCCATCCTTAAGGGTGATCAGACGATGCTGCACTTCAGTGCCGGTGTCATCCTTACGCATTTCCAATTTCACAGTTGCAACGGCGGGATGCCAGTTTGCAATCGAGGCAAAATCCTTGATCACAGCCCAGGATTTTTCAGGCGAGGCCTGTACCGTGATCTCACGAATCACCTTTTGCTGACTGGGTGCAACGGCAGCAACAGACGCTGCAGTGACCGAAAATAAGCAGGTGGCAAACCAATAATGCAATTTCATTTCAAACTCCTTGATTTATGGAACGGGATGGCCAATAAATTGGCCGAAGGACCGGCTGTTCTGGCCGGTGGGAATGCTGCGGATTCTGGTATTGGTTCGCGCATCAATCACACTGACACGGTTATCCATCCAGCTGGCAACATAAATACGCTGTTGCTTGTTGTCGAATGCGATTCCTTCTGGCATCGCGTCGACTGGTATGGTGGCAATGACTGTACTGGTTTTCGTATCAACAACTGAGACAGTGTCATCGGCTGTGTTGGTGACATAAACGCGACTTCCATCCGTGTTGGATGTCACACAGTACGGATGATCGCCAACGGGGATGGTGGCCACAACGATATCGCGGCGCACATCAATCATCGAGAGCGAGTTACTCTCGACATTGACCACATACAAGTGCCTGCCATCTCCGCCAAGTGTTATGCCAAACGGATGCTTGCCGACAGCGATTTTTGATACCACCTGACGACTACGGACATCAATAGCCCCTACGTCATCCGAATCACGATTAGCAACGTACAAGGTAGCGCCTTCTCGGCTGACTGCCATACCGGCAGGGGCACGACCCATGGCAATCGAACCGGTCACGGAAAACTGATTCGTATCCACCAGCAGCACCTGATCATGAAACCAGTCCGCCACAAAAAGCACGCTACCACTCTTGTTCAAGGCAAGACCAACAGGCGCTATTTCAAGCGGAATCTCATGCAGCAGTGTCTGGGTCAGCATGTCGATGACTGAAACAGATCGGCTCTCAACGTTCGAGATATAGACGCGATTCTGTATATCATCGATTGCAACGCCCACTGGGGCCTTGCCTACCTGTACGGTTGCAACCACCTGTTGGGTTGGCAAATCCACCACGGATACCGAGTTGTCCGCCTGATTGGTGATATAGGCAAAAGATGCCGCATAGGTCTGGCTTGCCAGACCTATTGCCAACCCAGCGATCAAGCGCAAAACCCGCATATCAACTACCAGTTTTTTCTTGAGGGATCGCCGCGGTAAATCGAACGGATGAAGGTAATAATTTTCCACATATCATCATCCGTCTTCACAATCTGACCATGTCCCGGCATAGGGCCAACAACATTCTCCCGCCCCTTGCGCGACACGCCTGTCTGCTTGGTGAATTCGTCGCTGCCCAGCGCAATCAGACGATACAAGGTGTCATCGTCACTACCGTACACCCAGACTTCGTTGGATAGCGGCGGACACATACCACCACCGCCTGTGCCCCCATGACAACCATTGCAGCTGGCTGACAAATACTTTTTACGACCTAGTTCCAGCACCTGATCATTCGCGTCCTTGTATGGATTCTTGAGTTCTCCAACGGGTGTCGCAGCCACTTTTTCAAGCGGTGTCATAGTGCCGCCCAGCACAGGGATTGAAGGGTCGTTGGCATTGGCTTTTACCCGTTGTTGCGGCACAGGAAAACCATCCTGCGTGGTTTGTACGGCAGGCTGGTCAGCAGCAGTCGGGCTGGACGCCTCTGCGGATATCGCGCCGCGTGTCATCAACACAAACAAAAGTGCGAATGACAAGGATAAATATGTAGAACGTTGGAACATCATGCTTTACCTTTCTGGTGAAGTTTGGAGATTGATCAAGGAAAAACCGTGAGCATCCGAAGACATTCACGGTTCATATTCAGGATTTACTCTGTGTAGTCGCACTCAATATCGAAACAGCATCTGCCGAGTTTTCTTCCTCGGCAATCATCAGCGCGGTTCTACCGTCCTTGCTTTTTGCACGAGTATCAGCCCCAGCCTTGATCAGCATGTGGATGATGTCGGTATCGTTTCTGGCAGCTGCCAGCATCAGCGCGGTGAAACCACCTGCATTTTTCTCATTGGGATTTGCGCCATATTGCAACAGTGTCTGCACCAGCACCTTATTGCCTACCTTGGCGGCAATAATTAGAGGCGTGTAGCCAGAATCCCCTTGTACAACCGATGGCTTGGCGCCGGTATCCAGCATGGCCACTGCAGCGTTAGCGTGATTCCGTTGCACTGCTTTTGCCAGCGCACTCATGCCCTGCTTATTGAGCACATTAAAATCAGCACCAAAACGGGCAAGCAGGCGAATGACTTTCCCGTCATTCTGTCTGACCGCATGCATGGCTGGTGTCCAGCCATCGTTATCCTGCAAGTTTGGATTGGCCTTGTATTCGAGAAAACCGTTAATAAATGACAAATCAGAAGTCTTTACCGCATGCATCAAGGGTGTCATCCCTTCTACATCTCTGGCATCAATGTTGGCACCCTTCTTGAATAAATACTCAATACGGTTGGTATCCATCTGGTCAGTCGCATTGATCAACTCCATATCAAGCGTAGACCCTTCCTTGAGTGCCCTTTCGATATAGGCAGGAATTTCATCCGGCGGCGTCAATTTCGCCTTGATCTCGTAAGCTGATCGGCGTTTGAGTGCCATGTAAGGACCATGGCTGGGCAAGTCCCCAGACACCACACACTCATCACATTTCACCAGTGGCACGCCATACTCGGTCAGGATATTCTTGATCTCGTCACGCTTTGCCAGCAGCACCCCTTCTATCCTTTTTTTGAGATCGGAGGCGTTTTTCTTCATCCCAATACCCAGTGCAAACTCAAGTGGCATGCTGTCTTCCAGCGTGTTCAGAGGAAGAATGGTCAGTGGAGCTTGCTTCATGGTGACATACCAACCAGCCATGGGACCCCAGATAGCTGCTGCATCCAACTTGCCATCGACCACATCCTGCACCTGAATATGCGGCTGACGTTCAGGCTGCAAATCAGCATTGTGGGCAATGGTTTTCACGACGGTATTCTCACGCCGGATTCCACGCTCCTGAAGTACTGTTCGAATAGCAGAATGCTGAAATACGCCCACTTTCATATCATTCAATAGTCGGTGATCATTCAGTGACTTGATATCCAAGCCACGATCATTGCGATAAGCCAGTACGAATGTACTTTTATAGAGCGGCATCGTCGTTATCATGCGCTTATCGTCTGCTGACATATCCATCAGGATGTCGCACTCGTTGTTATCAAATGTTTGTCTGGTTAAACCGCGATTCAGATATGGCCGGTAAAAAAATGTGACATGCGTGCCAAGCGAGGTCGCAATCAATTTCGCAATTTTGTTGTGAAAGCCCTCGCCCTGGGTATTAGAAAGCGGCATATTGCCGGGATCAGCACACACACGCAGCGGTTCGATTTTCTCGGCATTTGCAGCGCCTGTTGTCAGCATAAAAGTCGCCATCAGCCACATAGCACGAACAGTATTTCTCATTAAATTCCTCGTTCTTCGCATCAGGAAAGAAGGCCGAGAGGAGGCATACACCTCCCCTCGGCCATGTTTCGATATGACTCAGTTAAAATTAGTCATAGAGACGGAAGGTATAGAGCTCACCCCCCATTGGGATCTTGTCCAGACCGGATGCCTTGGCCATTGCCGTTGCACCAATCGCGCCAAACTTGTCATCCATATCCAGACCCGCCGTGACTGGCAAACCAATCCAGCCACCAATACCGGCAAAGACAGACACATACTGCTTGCCCTTGACCTTGTAGGTGATCGGGTTACCAATAATGCCGGAACCCAGTTTACGGCTCCAAAGCACCTTGCCAGATTTACGATCAACTGCGCGGAAATCACCACCCAGTGAGCCATAGAATGCCAGGCCACCATCGGTTACTAGCACGCCACTCCAGTTAGGATATGGATCTGGAATTTCCCACAGAGTCTTGCCAGTCACCACGTCAAACTTCTTCAGTTTGCCGGTCACACCTGGCTTTTCTGGGTACATGTAGACGTTGGCGAACACATACACAGTCCCTTGTTGGGTATGTGTACGTTCCTGCGGCTCATCTTCCATGCACCAGTTGTTAGTTGGCACATAGAAAATATTGGGCTCTTTTGGATCCACGGCAGCCGGCTGCTGGTCTTTACCACCCATTGCAGATGGACAGGCCTGCGTGTTCACATCACGTGCAAACGGAGAATGTTGCTCCACTTTCACTGGACGACCCGTTTTCAGGTCCACTTTTTCTGCCCAGTTTACGGTCACAAACTTGTGCGCACGTAGCAAGGTACCATCCTTACGATCCAGCACGTAGGCAAAGCCGTTACGGTCAAAATTCACCAGTGCATCGTACTTCTTGCCGTCTACTACAAGATTGTCCACCAGAATGTTTTCATTCACACCGTCATAATCCCACTGATCGAATGGTGTCTTCTGGTAGGCCCAGACCATTTCGCCGGTGTCGATCTTGCGCGCCATAATGGTCATAGACCACTTGTTATCCCATTTACCCTGCTGGGTTTTAGGGTCCACTTCATTACACTTGGTATGTGTCAGATTGGCACCGGTTTCACCGCAGCGATACGATGGTGACCAGTGACCTGGGTTACCCGTACCTGCGTACATCAGGCGAAGTTTTGGGTCATAGCTGAACCAAGCCCATGGTGCACCGCCACCAATTTTCCATTCATCCCCGGGATAAGTCAGGCCTGTGTTCTGACCATACAAACCGTAATGCGGATTCGCCTTGTTGGTTTCAGGAGTCATACACAAATCCTTGTCAGAACCGGTGCTATGACACTTCCAGACTTCCTTGCCCGTCTTCAGATCGTAAGCAACGGTACGTCCGCGGGCTGCAAATTCGTCACCCCCAAAACCTGCAATCACCAGACCTTCAGCCACCATCGCTGGACCTGAATGGGTTTCACCTTTTTCCGGGTAAGCATGCTTCGTGACCCAGACTTCCTTACCAGTACCCGCATCAAGTGCAATCAGGAAACCGTCCAGTGTGTGAAAAACCACTTTGCCATCAGCATAATTCAGACCACGGTTGATGGTGTCGCAACAGGCGCGTGGTACAGCAGACTCATCACGGTCTGTTTTCTTGTTGTAGTTCCAGATCTGCTTGGGTTGATCGGGATTGGTCAGGTCGAGCGCCTGCACGATATTGGGCCAGGCACTGACAAAATACATCATGGTTTTGCCATTATGCTCAACCACAACAGGCTGACCTTCATGACCACGCAATGTACCCGAAGATTGCGACCAGGCATATTGCAGCTTATTCACTGTCTTGGTGTTGATATCCTTTAACTGACTATGACGATGCAAAGCCAGATTCTGGCCCGGTCCTGCCCAGTAGTTATGATCCTTGCTACGCTTGATGATTTCTTCATTGGCGGACGCCTGACCGGCTAGGCCCAGCATCGCCAACGCACCCAACGCTGCAAATGTTGCCCGCAGCGTAAATTGTTGCTGTCTCATACATCCTCCTTGTTTTGATTGTGAACCAACGCTTATTCCCCTTTGATTCGAGAGAGCGCAGTTGAACTATAGGTGGGTTGTTACTGTACGAAACGAGCAGAGTTCCTGAATGGACTTGGGAAATATTCCCGCCTGTAGCGGGAATATTTGATTGGGCAGTGAGGATAGATATGATTGAAAAGTGGCGGGCTGGTGATTACATGTAACGCCTGTGAACTGCTACAACCCTATCTTGATGCAGTCGTGTCGGAGGAATGCGGCTTGGCCTCCCATTCTGATGCCAATAATTTACCTTTTGCAATTTGCTCTGCTGTCATGCCGGCAGAGAGCTTATCGAGGGCCAGGATAGCGCCATCATGGGATTGTGTTGAGGCCAGTTGATACCATTTGTAAGCTTGGATGGGGTCTTTCTTCACCCCAATGCCATCACGATATAGGTTACCAAGTTCATACTGCGCCTTGAAATGCCCCTGATCCGCAGACTTCTTGACCCAGGTATATCCAGCCTGCGGGTCTTTAGCAACGCCTCGCCCGATGATATGGTCCATGCCAACCACGAGCTGCGCCTTAAAATGTCCCTGTTCAGCGGCTTTCAGATACCATGTGTGGGCCACAACATCATCCTGCTTGACCCCGCGGCCGAGTGTCGTGATTCGCCCAAGTGCAAACTGGGACAGGACATGGCCTTTCTCTGCAGCCATACGAAACCACTTGGCAGACGCTGTATCATTTCGCTCCATACCTTGACCCTGTGCTGCCATCACACCAAGGTTATACGCGGCATCAACATGCCCCTTTTGAGCCGCCAGTCGATACCACTTGACTGCCTCCGTGTAATTTTGCCTGACACCCTGACCTTCGTCATACATCATGCCAAGAATATGCTGCGCGCGTTGATCACCGTTCTTTGCCAGTGGTAAAAACTGCTGATGCGCTTTTGCATAATCGCGCTGCATAAATGCGGCCTTACCCTCGTCAAACCCGGCATGCGCCGTCATGCTCGCCAGCGTCAACAACGTTACTAATACCTGCCTACCACTAAAAAACAATCGCATCGTTACTCCCTTCGGACCACATATCATCACCCCTGAATTACCCCAAAGCGTATTGCCAACCTCACCAACTCAACAGGACTTCCAATGCCGAGTTTCTGTTTAAGCAAGGTTTGATAATTGGCAACTGTTTTCTGGCTGACTTTCAGAATGACGGAAATCTCCTCAACGGCGTGCCCCTCTGCTAACAAGCGAAACACCTCAAACTCTCTGGCTGATAACTTGCGCATCGGGTCATCTTCACCCGTCAAGCTTTGTAATGCGATTTTTTGCGCAATTGATGGGCTAATCCAAGTGCGGCCAACATCGGCCTCTCGCACAGCATTCAGCAAATCTCCGGCAACCCCTGATTTCGAGATATAACCCTTTGCACCTGCACTCAGGGCCTGCGTGGCAAATGCCGCGTTTTCATGCATGGAAAAAATCACCACGCGTGCGCCAGGATACCGACTAAGGATTCTTCTCAGCGCTTCCAATCCACCCATCCCGGGCATCGACATATCCATCACCAGCACATCCGGCTGAAATTCACCATAAAGCTGATAAGCCTGTTCACCACTTTCGGCATCACCAATAACCCGCACGCCATTATCCTGCTCCAGCAGGCGTCGCAGACCAGACCTCACGACCGCATGATCATCTACCAGCATCACCTTGATTGGATTGCTCATTCCACCACCTTGTCACAAGGCAACTGCACCGTAATTCTGGTGCCTAAACCGGTCTGGCTAACTATCTCAAAACGCCCCCCCAAACCCTGAACACGTTCCCGCATGCCAGCCACGCCATATCCGTCGCTCATGCCATCGGCCTCAAATCCTTTTCCATCGTCTTCCAATTCAATCGAAATCTTTCCATCTGTTCTTTTAACAATCAGCTTCACATGACGGGCGCTGGCATGTCGGGTGATATTTGTCAGCGACTCCTGAACAATCCGATAAGCAGCCAACGCAACGGCTTCGTCAGGCTCGCCTAGATCACCTGCAATACTGATACTGCTCGAAATCCCGTGATTCCGTTGTCGCCATTGCGTTACATGCTCGTTCAAGGCAATGGACAGTCCCAACTCATCCAATACGCCGGGACGCAGTCTCTGCAACATGGTGCGCACAATATCCAGCATATGTATTGCCACCTCCATAATGGCTTCTGCACTACGTTTGGCAGATTGCAGACTATTGCTTTCCATAATCGCCTGCGCATCCACATTAATCGCAGTCATATGCTGACCAATCTCATCGTGCAACTCTCTTGCGAGACTTTTGCGCTCATCCTCCTGCAATCGGATCACCTTTTGTGTCAGGCGATGATTGCTGCTAATACTCTGCTGCAGTGTTTTTGCCATCGCATTAAACTTGCTGCTGAGCCCCGCCAGTTCGGGCAGATCAAACTGTGGCAAACGCGCATCCAGATGGCCTTTTTCCAATTCACTCAATGCAGCAATCACACTGTCTACCGGGTGCAAGGCAGATTTCACAGCCCAGTAGACCATCGCATTTACAAAGATAAAAAACGTCGCGGCGAGCCAAAGCAAGCCTTGCGTATCGTTCCATATCTCTGCAATTTCATAGGTAGGATCAGGTGTGACCACCAGTTCGCCTAGAATGCGTCCATTGGCAAAAACCTTACGGCGCAACTCCCCTTCTGGTGAGCCAACATCCATCAAACGAAAGAACCAGGCAGGAGGAACATCCTCTTCAACTTCGTTCTTTTTGCGATTGCTATCGCGTAAACGTCCATAGGCATCAAAAAATTCAATCCGCAGATGACGAATGTTTTCCAGACTCTGCAACCTGAAAATTGAAGCCTTGTTGCGGTCTGCGCCAGTTAACCAAGCATAATCAGAGGTGTAATGCAGGATTTCCGCATCCAGAAGATGCATGGCAAGAGAGGCTGTCGATTGCACCTCTGCACGGACATCCTCCTGCGCACTTCTGACTGTCAATATAGCGCCGATCAACATGACTACAATCAGTAAAGCAGTGATGATCAGGTTGAGGCGAACGGTAAGACTCATATCGGCAGGCAGACTTCATAAAGAAAAGCATTGTAGAGACTTCCACACAAACCAAAATGGGAAAAACTCCCGACTTCCATGGGAATTATTCAATGATCTGCAAAATCCATACCTGCCAGCCAACATGGCAAGCCTATGAATTCATGGCATCTAATGAAATAACATTCTGAACGTGTGGTTGCTTATAGCCATGCTGGCTACTAACAACCAGAATAACGATCGCTGACCTAAGGGATTGCTAAAGTTAGCTCTAAGGCTGATGACGGATCCTCACACCGCTACTGGCGCTTTGATCGCAGGGTGGGGATCATAATTTTCAAGGGTGAAATCTTCGAATTTGAAGTCAAAAATGCTGGTGACAGCCGGATTGATCTTCATCACTGGCAGGCTTCTTGGTGTTCGTGAAAGCTGCTCGTTGACCTGATCCAGATGATTGAGATAGATGTGGGCATCGCCCAGCGTATGGACGAAATCCCCGAGTTTAAGGCCACAGACTTGCGCCACCATCATGGTGAGCAATGCGTAAGAGGCAATATTAAACGGGACACCCAGAAAAATATCCGCACTTCGCTGATACAACTGACAGCTCAGCTTGCCATCGGCCACATAAAACTGAAAAAAGGCATGGCATGGTGGTAGTTTCATCTTGTCGACATCTGCGACATTCCAGGCCGAGACAATCAAACGACGAGAATCCGGATTCTTTTTGATGGCTTCAACTACCTGCGTGATCTGATCAATATGGGTGCCATCCGGCTTTGGCCAGTTGCGCCATTGATATCCATATACCGGGCCCAAATTGCCATGTTCGTCTGCCCATTCATCCCAGATGGTGACACCATGTTCTTTCAGGTAGGCAATGTTGGTACTGCCCTGCAAGAACCACAGCAATTCATGGATGATGGACTTGAGGTGGACTTTCTTGGTGGTCAGTAAGGGAAACCCCTCTGCCAGATTGAAACGCATCTGGTAACCAAACACCGACAATGTGCCAGTGCCAGTACGGTCTTCCTTCTTGTGGCCGTGTTCCAGCACGTGGCGCAGCAAGTCGTGATAGACCTTCATGTGAATCTCCTACCGGGTATGTTCAACAATAAACGCTTTGATGGCATCCACATCGGGATCCATCACCACAAACCGCTGCGGCAGGCTCTCGAGTCCGGCCAGATCAGCGGGCCGCTCTGGGGGTGAACCCAAAGCTTCGACAATCGCATCTTCAAACTTGGCGGGCAAGGCGGTTTCCAGCACAACCATGGGTACATCCGCCTCACGATACTCCATTGCCACCTTGAGGCCATCTGCCGTATGCGTATCAATGGTGACCCCATAACGCTCATGGGTCTTGTGAATGGTTTCCATACGGTTTGCATGGTTGCTACAGCCTGAGACAAAACCGTACTCAGATACCTTGTCAAATAGTCCGTCCTTGTTCAAATCAAACGCACCGCCTGCGTCCACCTTGGACCAAAGCTCACGCACCTTGGCAGCATCGCGACCTGTCAGGTCAAACACAAAGCGCTCAAAGTTGGAGGCTTTACTGATATCCATGGAGGGGCTGGAGGTATGGTAGGTATTAGCCGAGCCGCGTGGTCGGTACACGCCCGTGCGGAAAAATTCATCGAGCACATCGTTTTCATTGGTGGCGACCACCAAGCGAGCAATTGGCAAGCCCATCATGCGCGCAATATGCCCGGCACACACATTACCAAAATTACCGGATGGAACAGCAAAACTGACTTTCTGATCATTGCGCTGCGTGACCGCAAAATAACCCTTGAAGTAATACACCACCTGGGCTGCCACGCGTGCCCAGTTAATCGAATTCACGGCACCAATTTTATGCTGCTTTTTGAAGGCATGGTCATTCGAGACTGCCTTCACCATATCCTGCGCATCGTCAAACACACCCTTAACGGCAATGTTGTAGATATTGTCATCTTGCAGACTGAACATCTGCGCGGTTTGGAATCGACTCATCTTCTGATGCGGTGACAGCATGAAAACCCGGATGCCTTGTTTGCCGCGCATGGCGTATTCTGCTGCGGACCCGGTATCGCCGGAAGTGGCCCCCAGAATATTGGTGGTTTGGCCTTTCTGCTTCAGAACATATTCAAACAAATTACCCAGCAACTGCATGGCCATATCCTTGAAAGCCAGTGTTGGGCCATTTGAAAGTGAGAGCAGATAAAGATTGTCTTCCAGTTTCAAGGTGGGCGTGATGTCTTCAGGGTTCTGCCCCTGCCTTACGTGGCAGTAAACGTCAGCCCTGTAGGTCTTGTTGATGATGGCCTTCAGGTCTGCTGCAGGAATATCATCCACCAAGCGGGAAAGAATCGTAAACGCCAGATCCGGGTAAGACATACTGCGCATGTCACTGAGATCTGCATCCGTGAAAGCAGGATAACTTTCCGGCATGTAAAGGCCGCCGTCAGGTGCCAGCCCACCAAGTAATATCTCACTGAAGGGTAATGCAGGCGATTGCCCACGGGTACTAATGTATTTCATTCAAATCCTCTTTGCGCATGCATCGCGGTGCTGCATGCCGATGCATTCTCACCAATCTTAATTCATGATGTCTCGTTGCTTGCCGTGCGTTTTGATTTTGGATTCCAGCCTCCGCTGGAATGTGCAAAATCAGCGGCTCAATTCTTCCATGCGAATACGCGTTACTTTGCCTACCGTGGCTGGCAGCGCCTCAATCGCGGCAATCGCCTGGTTCATGTTATGTTCAACCGTCACGTGTGTCAGGATGATGATGTCGGCCTCAGCTTCGTTCTCAGCAGGCTCTTTTTGCATCATGGCATCAATTGAAATATTACGATCACCCAGTATGCGCGTCACTTCAGCCAGCACGCCGGGCTTGTCAGAAGCACGCATGCGCAGGTAGTAGGCACTTGCCACATCGTCTATTGGCAAAATCGGCAAATCGGCAATCTGATCTGGCTGGAAGGCGAGATAAGGCACGCGCTGCTCAGCAGAAGCATCTGCAAGTCTTGCCACATCAACCAGATCCGCCACGACTGCGCTGGCGGTGGGTTCAGCTCCCGCACCCGCGCCGTAGTAAAGGGTTGGGCCAACCGCATCACCCTTCACCACCACGGCATTCATGGCGCCATTCACATTGGCCACCAGTCGTTTTTCGGGAATCAATGGCGGGTGTACACGCAATTCAACGCCATTGGGGGTACGTTTGGTAATCCCGAGCAATTTGACCCGGTACCCTAATTCTTCAGCATACCGGATATCCTTGCTTTCAAGCTTGGTAATCCCTTCCGTGTAGGCCTTGTCGAACTGCATGGGAATACCGAAGCCAATCGCAGACAGTATCGTCAACTTGTGTGCAGCATCAACACCCTCAACGTCAAAGGTGGGGTCAGCCTCGGCATAGCCAAGCCGCTGTGCTTCACCCAGCACATCTGAAAAGGCCAGACCTTTTTCCCGCATTTCGGTCAGAATAAAATTGGTTGTGCCGTTGATAATCCCGGCAATCCACTCAATATGGTTGGCAGACAACCCTTCGCGCAAGGCCTTGATAATAGGAATGCCGCCCGCAACCGCTGCCTCAAACGCCACAATCACGCCTTTTTTCTGTGCAGCGGCAAAAATTTCATTGCCGTGCAGCGCGATCAGCGCCTTGTTGGCTGTCACCACATGCTTGCCATTCTCAATGGCCTGCATGACCAGCTCACGGGCGACCCCGTAGCCACCAATCAGCTCGACAATGACATCGACATTGGGGTCATTCACAACGGCAAACGCATCGTCAGTCACCTCAGCAGCCCCTTGCGTGATCTGTCTGGCGAGTTCCAGATTGCGGTCAGCAACCTTGATAATGCGAATATCACGTCCGGCACGACGGCTGATCTCTGCCTGATTGCGTTGTAATACAGTGAACGTACCGCCACCGACGGTACCGATGCCTAACAGACCTACATTGATTGGTTTCATAATTCTTACTTCAATTTCCAGCGATAGAAATCACAAACAGCTACCACGGTGAGCGGCAACTGGACGACTAAACATCCGTACCGTGCTGTTTGCGATAATTTTCAAGAAAACGGGCAATCCGCATGATGGCTTCCGTCAAGTCATCGACATTCGGCAGAAAGACCACACGGAAATGATCCGGCTTTTTCCAGTTAAAGCCACTGCCCTGCACCAGCAAGACTTTCTCTTCCAGCAGCAGTTCAAGAATAAACTGTTGATCATCCTCAATCGGGTAAATCTTTGGGTCCAGTTTCGGGAACAGATACATCGCTGCAGCGGGTTTCACACAACTGACACCGGGAATTTCTGTCAATAACTTGTAAGCCAGATCACGCTGCTTGCATAGCCTTCCCGTCGGCGCTACCAGATCATTGATGCTTTGATAGCCACCTAATGCGGTCTGAATCGCCAGTTGGCCCGGCACGTTGGCACAGAGCCGCATCGATGCCAGCATATTCAATCCTTCGATGTAATCGGTCGCATGCTTCTTTTCCCCTGACACCACCAGCCAACCGGCGCGGTATCCACAGGTGCGGTAGTTCTTGGACAAGCCATTAAAAGTCACGAACAGCACATCATCTGCCAGGGATGCAATCGAGGTGTGCGTGTTCCCGTCGTACAACACCTTGTCGTAGATTTCATCGGCAAAAATCACCAGCTTGTGATGTCTGGCGATCTCAATAATCCCCTCAAGCGTCTCTTTGGGGTACAGCGCCCCGGTCGGATTATTGGGGTTGATAATGACGATACCGCGTGTATTGGCGGTAATCTTGGCCTCTATATCCTTCAGGTCTGGCAACCAGCCACTGGCCTCATCACAAACGTAGTGTCTGGGCGTACCGCCAGCCAATGTTACCGCAGCCGTCCACAAGGGATAATCGGGCATCGGGATCAAGACCTGATCGCCATTATTAAGCAAAGCCTGCATGGCCATCACAATCAGCTCGGATACACCATTGCCAACAATGATGTCATCAATGGTCACACCCGGAATCTTCTTTTGCTGGGTGTAATGCATGATCGCCTTACGCGCTGCGAACAAGCCTTTTGAATCGGTGTAGCCAGAGGCCTGATCCATATTGCGAATCACGTCTTGCAGGATTTCTTCAGGCGCTTCAAAGCCAAAAGGGGCAGGATTGCCAATATTCAGCTTGATAATGCGGTGCCCTTCTTCCTCCATTTCGCGCGCACGCGCCAACACCGGACCACGAATGTCGTAGCACACGTTGTTGAGCTTGGTGGATTTGCGAATGGGGTCCATGATGGGCTGCTGTTCCAGGGCAGAAACTGCCTTGCAAAAAAGTGTGTTATCTTACATGTTCAACCGCTTAGCAGCAATGCAAACGGGCGGGAAAGTCATACAAGTCAAAGCGCTATCTTCATGAAACTACACCTGACACAAGCCGAAGGAAGCCAGTTGATCACCGGGTATGGTGACGGCTGGGTCGAAATCAATGCAGTACGCTATGAACGCACCATGATCGTCATGCCCAATCAGTTGATCAATGATTGGCATGCGCAGGATTTTGATGCCCTGACAGAAGCAGATTTTGAAACGCTGCTCGCACTCATGCCCGAAGTGGTTTTACTCGGCACCGGCAACCATCATCGTTTCATCCATCCGCGTCTCACGCGTCAGCTCACTGAAGCTGGCATCAGTGTGGAATGCATGGACACCCCTGCAGCCTGCCGTACCTACAATATTCTGATGGCAGAAGGCCGTCATGTGTTGGCAGCGTTGTTAGTGTAATGGCTTAAGCAGCTTACTCGCTTGCGCAGGACTGTCATGACAATTACGTGAAACGCTCATGATCGTCATGAATCTTTCATATTGAGCCCCTAAATTTCACCTATTCAGCTAACTGTTGAGGTGAACATCATGAAAGTTTCGGTCATTGGCAGCGGCTATGTGGGCCTGGTCACGGGGGTATGTCTGGCAGAAGTCGGGCATGATGTCATGTGCCTTGATGCAGATGCGGAAAAAATCCGAACCCTGAAAACTGGCACTCCCACGATTTACGAGCCGGGACTGGAAGACATGCTGAAACGCAACCTTGCCAGTGGCCGCCTACAATTCACGACTTCTGCCGAAACCAGCGCACAATTCGGCGACATTCAATTCATCGCAGTTGGCACCCCGCCCGATGAAACCGGCGCAGCAGATCTCCAGTATGTTCTGGCAGCAGCAGAAGCGATTGCCACCCATATGCAAAAACCGCTCATCATCGTGAACAAATCCACAGTGCCGGTGGGCACTGCTGACCGCGTGCGTACGCTGGTGCATCAAACACTGGCAAAGCGTGGGGCAAAGCATGCTTTTTCTGTGGTTTCCAATCCTGAGTTTCTGAAAGAAGGCGCGGCCATAGAAGATTTCATGCGGCCTGATCGCATTATTATCGGTGCGACAAACGAGCGTGACATTGAGCTGATGAAAACCCTGTATGCGCCATTTAACCGCCATCACAATCGTATTATCAGCATGGATGTTCGCTCGGCAGAGCTGACCAAATATGCTGCCAACTGTATGTTGGCCAGCCGTATTTCTTTCATGAATGAACTGGCAAACCTTGCAGATGAATTGGGCGCCGATATCGAAAACGTACGCATGGGTATAGGCTCAGACCCACGGATTGGCTATGACTTTATCTATGCCGGCTGCGGCTATGGTGGTTCCTGCTTCCCCAAGGATGTGAAAGCGCTGGCCAACACCGCAGCGCAACTGGGCATTCATATGCAAATGCTGCAGGCAGCAGAAGATATCAACATGAAGCAAAAACATGTGCTGGTAGACAAAATACGCAAGCGCTTTGGAGACGACCTGCGCGGCATGCGCTTTGCATTATGGGGATTAGCGTTTAAACCCAATACGGATGACATGCGCGAGGCCCCTAGTCGAACCATGATTGACCGCCTGACCAGTCTGGGTGCCCGCATACAGGCTTATGATCCGGTCGCCATGGAGGAAGCCAAGCGCTTATATACCGATCAGCCTGAAGTTGTATTTGCCAGCAACCCGTTTGCCGCACTCGAAAATGCTGATGCCCTGATTATCGTGACAGAATGGAAGGAATTCCGGGCCCCAGACTTCGAGAAAATCCGGGAAATGCTGAATTTCCCGGTGATTTTCGATGGACGTAACCTCTATTCGCCAGAAGTCATGCGCGGCTTGGGCATGGAGTATTACGGCATTGGCCGCAATCAGCGGCCTGCACTGCGTGTGGTACAAAAAATCTTTTCAAGCCATACCGCTTAATTGCGATTTCGAGAAGACTAGAGACCTTTGCGCGAAAACGTCAGCGTCGCGTTCGTCCCGCCAAAACCAAAGCTATTCGATAACGCAGTCTGAATATTGGCATGATCAATACGCTTGCGCACAATGTTGAGCCCCTCTGCTGCCGGATCAAGATTGTCGATATTGGCGGATGCTGCGATGAAATTGTTTTCCATCATCAGCAAGGTATAAATTGCCTCGTTCACCCCTGCGGCGCCCAGCGCATGGCCAGAGAGTGATTTGGTTGAGGCAATCGCAGGGGTTTGATTCAGGCCGCTATCGCCAAAGACTTCCCGAATGGCCTCCAGCTCTTTCACATCGCCCACCGGCGTGCTGGTGCCATGGGTGTTGATATAATCAACCGGGCCTTCAACGCCTTGCAGCGCAAGTTGCATGCACCGTACTGCACCTTCGCCAGACGGCGCTACCATATCGTAGCCATCAGAGGTTGCACCGTAGCCGACGACTTCTGCATAAATCTTGGCACCGCGGGCTTTTGCATGTTCATATTCCTCAAGCACGACAACTCCGCCGCCGCCAGAAATAACAAAACCATCACGGTCAGCGTCATAAGTGCGTGAAGCTTTATCCGGCGTATGGTTGTACTTGCTGGAAAGTGCACCCATGGCATCAAACAGAAAAGACATGGTCCAGTGCTCTTCCTCGCCGCCGCCAGCAAAGACAATATCCTGCTTACCCAACTGAATCTGCTCAACCCCGGCACCAATACAGTGGGCACTGGTGGAACAAGCCGAACTGATCCCGTAATTGACGCCCTTGATTTTTGCACCCGTAGCAAGGCAGGCAGCGATCCCACTCGACATGGTCTTGGTGACCATGTAGGGGCCGACACGCCGGATACCACGTTCAGCCAAGGTATTGGTCGCTTCCAGCATGCTCTCGGTTGAAGTCCCGCCCGCGCCGACAATCAGGCCAGTGCGCAGATTGGAGACCAGTGTTTCTGACAGATCGGCATCCGCAATGGCTTCTTGCATCGCCAGCCAGGCATAGGCATGCCCTTTAGCCATAAAGCGCATCAGCTTGCGATCAATCATGGACTCTACATCTAGATTGCGAATGGAACCCGCCACATGAGAACGCAGACCGCGCTCAGCATATTCAGGTTGATAGGTAATGCCGGAACGCCCTTCTCTCAGGCTTTCCAGCACTTCAGATTTGTTGTTGCCCAGGCTGGAAACAATGCCTAAGCCAGTGACCACGACACGACGCATCGCGCTTCCCCCAATGAATTACCTTATGTCTTATCGTTGTTTTCGTTAAAAATTATCCGTACGGGTAAATAGCCCCACGCGCAAATCTGTTGCAGCGTAGATTTCCCGTCCATCCAGTTCCATGGTGGCATCAGCGATGCCCATGACCAACTTGCGCATAATGACGCGTTTCAAATCAATTCGGTAGGTGACCAGCTTACCTGTTGGCAAGACCTGCCCGGTAAACTTGACCTCACCAGCACCCAGCGCACGGCCACGACCTGGGCCACCCATCCAGCCAAGGTAAAAGCCAACCAGCTGCCACATCGCATCCAGGCCCAGACAGCCTGGCATCACTGGATCACCTTCAAAGTGACACTGAAAAAACCACATGTCAGGTTTGATATCCAGCTCGGCAATGATCTGACCATTCCCGTATTTCCCGCCTTCTTCGGTGATCGACACAATCCGGTCCATCATCAGCATGGGTGGCAAAGGCAGCTGCGCATTGCCTGGCCCGAACATTTCTCCACGACCACAGGCAAGGAGTTCCTCATAGGTATAGCTATTTTGTTTAGACATGCTGAGATTTTCTAGGTGGGAATATCATTAATTCCGCTATTTTCGCCGGAAATGCCTTTAAGTGAAAGCCCTTGATCAAACAGGATTGTTTTTCCGGGGTATACAGATCTGTTTACACCATGCGCAAATCTGTTTACTATCGCTACTGTTACATTTACTTACAAAATTAATTTTTCATTCATTCATCCGGGATAACGCAATGAGCGACCACCAACTGGCCGACTGGCGGCAACACGCGCTGAAACTCGAATCAGAAATCAATAAAGTGGTAGTGGGTCAGAAAAATCCCATCCGCCTGATTACAACTGCTATTTTTGCCCGCGGCCATGTGCTGCTGGAAGGCGATGTAGGGGTTGGTAAAACAACCCTGCTGCGTGCATTTACACGAGGCATTGGCGGCGGCTACCAACGTATTGAGGGCACCATCGACCTGATGCCGAACGATCTGGTCTATCACACCTATCTCGGTGAGGATGGCAAGCCCCACGTGAGCCCCGGCCCCTTGTTGATGTCGGGTGAAAACCTCTCGGTGTTTTTCTTTAATGAAATCAACCGAGCCCGCCCGCAAGTCCATTCGCTGTTATTACGTGTGATGGCCGAGCGCACCTTGACCGCTTTCAACAAGGAACATCACTTCCCGCACATGCTGGTGTTTGCAGACCGCAACCAGGTGGAAAAGGAAGAAACATTTGATATTCCATCAGCTGCCCGTGACCGTTTCATGATGGAAATTCCAATTGTGGTGCCAAGTGATCCGGCGATCCGCGAAGAACTGATGTTCAATCCAAAGTTCCACGATGTAGACGCCTTGGTGGGGACAGTTGAAGCGGATGTGCTGGAATTCAACAAGCTGAATGCCTTTGCACGTGTCATCCAGAACTCAGTTGATGCCAGCCCGACGCTGAGACGCTACGCCTTGGACCTGTGGACCGCGACCAAGTCGCCTGAAGCTTTCGGCGTGAAAGTATCCGGTGTGGAAATGCATCGACTGATCATCTCGGGTGCCAGCCCACGTGGCGTCAGCATGCTGTTGTCAGCTGCACGGGTCAACGCCTGGTTGAACGACCGCGTTGCGGTGATCCCGGAAGATATCCATGCCGTATTTCATGAAACCATTGCACACCGTCTGGTGTTTAGCCCAGTTTACGAAATGCGTCGTACGGAAATTGCACGTGAACTGCTTTCCGGTATCGTCAACGCTGTATCAGCTCCCTGATCGCTGCTGATCCATGTTATTTGACATTAAACCGTTCAGCTATCACATCGGATGGCGGTCGCGTGGTCGTCGGCCCGGTGCCCACAACAGCACGCAACGCGGCATGGGCATGGAGTTTCGGGGGCACACCACGCTGCTCTCCTACCCCGATCCACGCCGGATTGATATCCGCCAGACGATACGCGATCCGCTTGAGCAGGTCTATGTGCGGATTTTCAATCAGAAAAGTGCTGTGCCCGTGTATGTGCTTTGTGACATGTCTGGCTCCATGCAATTTGGCAGTTACCAGCGCAAAATTTCCGTGGCTTCCGATATTGCGTTATCAGTCGCAAAGTCAGCAACCGCCAACAGTGATCCGATTGGCTTTATCGGGTTTGATGAACATGTTCGGGAAGATTGGCTTTGCACCGCTTCCTTCCGCCCTCACCATGTGATGGAAGTGGCGGAACAGTTGAAGGATTATCACCCAGGACATGTTGGTAGCGAGGGCCTGATGGAAGTGACACGTTTTCTGCCACGTGAGCGCAGCCTGATATTCCTGGTGTCTGACTTTCACATGCCCATGGAAGAACTGGAAGCCGCACTTGCCCTGATGCTGCGCCACCACATTGTGCCTGTCGTTCTGTGGGACGAGGCTGAATACAAAAAACTGCCGGAGTTTGGGATTGCCAGCGTCACTGACCCTGAAAGCGGTGCAAGACGTACTCTGCTGCTGCGCAAAAAATACCGTGACCGGATTATTCAGCACTTTGAAGACCGTCGTGCAGCCATTCATGCCTTGTTCATGCGCTATGACATGCCGCCATTCTTCATTGAACATGGCTTTGATGCTGATGCCCTGACCGATTACTTCCACCAATATGTGGCTGCCTGACTTATGAAAAACCCTCTACTCCGTTTTAATTTTGTGCCGTCTCTTGTCTTGCTGGCAATTTTCGCCATGTTGCTGTGGCAAACAGCCTTACATGCTGATGAACAGCCCTTACCCTCGATTGACGAGAAGCTGGTGGCGATGGAGATTCAGGAACCTAGCCGTGACTCGGGCTACACCGTGGGTGATCTGATTTCCCGCACAGTTACGTTAAAGGTTAAAAAGCCCTACAAGCTGCTGGATACCTCACTGCCTATCGTGGGTTATGAAAAGCGCTACAAGGGACAGGTCATTGGCATTGAACTGCGCAACATCAAAAAAACTGAAAAAGAAACACGCGACGAAACGATTTACACCATTCGCCTGACCTATCAGGTCTTTACGCGAAATGTCGTGGCAAAACCCGCCGCATTGCCGCCTGAAATCATCAAGATTCAGGGAGAAAAAGAAGTCTATTCATTCCGCATTCCCAGCTGGAACTTCAGAGTATCGCCCATTGCCGTGTTTGGCGAAGTCAAGCTGGAAACTGACATGAGCCCTTTCCGCGGCCCCATGCTATTAGACAGCACCCGTTATCAGCGCATCCTGCAGGGTGCAGTGGCGGTCTTGATCCTTGCCGGCCTTGGCTTGCTTTACATTTTGGGAGCCCGTGCCTGGCTACCAAGAATGGGGGGACCATTTGCCCGTGCATTACGTGATTTGAAAAAACGTGGGAACACCGAAACCGATCTGCAACAGGCAGTTTCGCGCGTTCATCAAGCCTTCAACCTGACAGCTGGCCAGAGTGTATTCAGTGACACTCTGGACACCTTCTTTGCAAGCAAGCCCAATTTCAAAGCGATCCGGCCTGAAATTGAGCAATTTTTTGATCTATCACGCCATGTGTTTTTTGAGCCCAGTATCGCGCACGGTATCCACGGAGAACCGCTTACATGGCTGCGTGGCTTCACACGTCAATGTCGAGATTGCGAACGCGGCCTGCGTCCAGAAAAGTCTGCCTGATCATGTTTTTTGCACATCCGCTTGTCCTTTGGCTGCTTCCATTGGCATTACTGCCGCTGGTGCTTGAGCGCACTCATAGCCGCAGTTATTCGTGGGTGGCCATGCTGCCGCGTGACCCCGTGTCCAATATTGTCGCCATATTGCTTAAATTGCTTGCTGTCATTGCATTGACCTTCATTATTCTCGGGCTTGCCTCCCCTCAAACACCAGAACATCAAGTGCAGAAAACTGGCGTAGGGGCGCAAATTGCATTAGTGCTGGATCGAAGCGCCAGCATGGATGACCCCTTCTCAGGCGGCGGTCAGAGTGGCCGGGTTGGCGAAACCAAATCTGCGGCTGCCAGCCGGCTGATTAGTGAATTCATTGAAGAACGCGAAAATGACATGATCGGTTTGATTACGTTCAGCAACTCCGCCATGCATGTGCTGCCACTCACCGACAACCGCGAGGCGGTGCTGGCTGCGGTGCAAGCTACTGCAGGGGCCGCCTTGTTCCAAACCAACATTGGCAGTGGGTTGACCAGTGGCGCAGGATTGTTCGACAACGTCCCCAACTCTGGCTCACGCGCCATTATTCTGCTGTCAGATGGTGCTGGGCGTATGAGCGCTGATGTGCAGCAGAAAGTACGTGACTGGCTGGACAGGATGGATATTGGACTTTACTGGATTGTGCTGAAGCAACCAGGCGGTTTGAGTATTTTTGATGAATCATATGTACCGCCAGAGGATCAGCCGATGTCGCCGGTGATGGAGCTTTATGAATATTTTAAAACTCTAAAAACCACATTCAATGCCTATGAAGCCGATGATCCCAGTTCATTAGAAAAGGCCATTGATGATATTAATCAGAAAGAAAAGAAACCAATTACCTATATGGAAAAAATTCCCGGCAAGCATTTCGCCCGCCATTGTTTTGCTGTGGCTTTGATCATGATCGGACTTTTGCTTGGCGTTAAATATCTGGAGGTGCGCACATGGCACTCAGCGTAAAAAAACTGACTTGGATACTTGGCCTCTTGGCCTTAATCAGTGCATTGACAGCGCTCTACGCCTGGAAGCGTATGGAACAGATTAATGCATTTAATCATGATGTGCTCAATGCCCAAGTGCCTGAAACCGACAAACAGAGTTATGAGGCCAAGTTTGCGACCGCCTACTGGCTGGCAAGAAATGAGCGTTTCAAGGAAGCCACCCTGCTTTTCCTGCAATTGGCAGAGTTGGGTGACAACAACCAACGTTCCGCTGTGCAGCACAATCTGGGCAATATTTTCTTCCTGCGTGGCCTGACCATTAACGGCAACAGCATGACCGTACGTGATGAATCGGAGTATCTATTCCGGCAGGCCAAGGGTGCGTATGTGCAATCCCTCAAGCTTGATAGCCAGCACTGGGATACTCGGCACAATTTGGATCGCGTGATTGGGATGTTGCCTGAAACCCCTACACCAGGCGTAGGAGAATCTGATTCTCCGGGCCTGATCATGGGGAATATCCCGGTAGGATTGCCATGAAACCCATCAAGCATTTTTACCGCTATCTGGCGCACAGGCGCGATGCCACACTGCTGTTAACAGCCATGGTATTGCTCATTATTGCCTTGTTTCAGCCAAGCATCCCGATCAAGCGCAATATCTACAGTTATATATTAGTTGCCGACATCTCACAAAGCATGAATGTGGCTGACATGGGCACAGAACGTCATCCAATGACACGCATGGCCCACATGCAAAAAATGATGCATGACGTGGTTTCTTCCATGCCATGTGGTACCAAAGTCAGCATTGGCCTGTTTGCCGGGGTGAGTGTCGCTGCGATGTATACACCTATTGAGGTGTGCCGCAATTTTGCGGCTATTCAAAGCACCATTGACCATCTGGATTGGCGCTCAGGCTGGTCTGGTAACAGCCGTATCCGCGAGAGCATGATGACGCTTGCACAAGTCCTGCGTGGTTTCCCTGAGCCAGCACAAGTAGTCTATTTTACAGATGGCGAGGAAGCCCCTAGGCTGCATGTGTTCAACACCCGAGACCTGAGCACGTTCCAGGGTGGCAAGGACTGGTTGTTTGTCGGCATCGGCAGCGACAAGGGCACCCCTATTCCCAAACTGGATGAAAAAAACCAGCTGATTGGTTACTGGGCGGGTGACAGCTTTGCGCTTCAACCAGGGATTGCCCAGATTTCAGAATCCAATATCGGTACCCGCGATGATAATGTCGCAGGCGGGGAAAATGATCGTTACCTGTCACGTCTGGATGAAGACTACCTGAAATCGCTGGCAGAAGAAATCAGTGCGCATTATGTGCGTGGAAACAAGTTGCAGAATGTGCTGACTGCAATGGGTCAACAACCTCCTGCTCGTCGAGATATCGCGCCTTACCGGATTGACTGGGTACTGGCCAGTATCGCCGGCATATTGTTATTACTGGCTTATTTCCCTCGTCATCCAATTAATACAGCACGCCAAAGCATACAACGCTTCATGCGCAAACGTCAGACTGCTACTCCACTCAATGAGACTACCTGAAAACTATTGAGATTCACTGCCAAATCTCAACACTCCGTTAGAAAACACAAGCACCTGGTTAGGTGCTTTGTGTTTTCTGACACAGATTTAATTCAAATAATGGATCAAATCTTACTGAATCACGCCTAGCTGCTTGAAAAGTCCGTATGTATCAATGACGTCCCAATGTTCAGCAAGCTTGCCATCTTGGACACGGAAAATATCGACAGCCTGGATCTGATAACTTTTCTGAGTCGCTGGAATGCCAAGCCAATCGCCTTTTTGAGTCCCAGCGTATGTCCCGTAAACCCAAACAGTGTCACCTTCTGCTGCAATCTTGCTTACTGTGTATTGCCAGTCTGGAACTGCCGCAAACCAATCCGTAAAAAACTGCTTGAACCCCAGCAGGCCCTGTGGCACAAGCGGATTATGCTGAATATAGTCCTCACGTATATAACGCTGCAGATTGGACAAATCCTTGTTACGAAATACCTCAGCTCCAAAATCAGCCAATAATTGTTTGTTGTTTTCAGGATTATCTTGCGCCATGACAGCACCTCCGTTGAATAGTGAACATACTAAAAATAATGTGGTTGCTAGTTTGCTTGTTGACTTCATACACACTCCTTATCAATGTTCTGATACTGAATGGCATCAGAGTTGCGCATGATATCCACATTAGTTACTATTTGTAAGAAGGCACTAAAACGTTATATAGGTACCTAAAATATACTATGAAGATCAATCAAAATACACCTCCATGGGATGTCTTTAATGCACAGTGCCCGACGCGCTTGGTACTAAACCGCATTGCCGACAAATGGACTGTTCTGGTAGTGAGCTCACTGCAAACGGGAACTAAACGCTTTGGTGCCCTAAAGCGCGAGATTGGTGGGATATCTCAAAAGATGCTGACGCAAACTTTACGAGGTCTTGAACGTGATGGACTGATTACAAGAACCATCTACCCCACTGTACCGCCTAAGGTTGAATATGCACTAACGCCACTTGGGCGGACACTGGTGGGTTTGCTTGAGGCCATCAGGGTGTGGTCAGAAAGCCATATTGACGAGGTATTGAAAGCGCAATCGCATTTCGATAGAACCGTCGTATCGGATAGCCAATAACCTTGGCCCACATACTGCAAATTCGCCAATGATGTTTGAGCACATGTAAATCACAGGTGCTACGCTCCGCTTGTGTAGCGCAACATTCAAGCGATCAAGGTTTTTCAATCGTCTCCAAATCGTTCGACTTACCCCAGCGTAGCCAGACACGGAGTTGACGAAAGGCGCTCGGATCGACATTGTCAGGCAACAGAATAACGCAAAGCCTGCGCCGTTCATCCACCACTTTGAGATGCAGAACACTGAGATAGGGTGAAATAAAGCTACTATCTAGCACCATCACCGGCCATGTTGTTTCATCCTGCAAGGTAAGCTGAAACCGTCCTTCTATCAGGTCGAGTCTTGCAGGCGAGCGTAGCAGCAGAAGCAAGGCATCGCGTTGAATATAGTAAGCAGCGCAGATCACTACCCCGCCGGCCATTAACCATTTGAACAAAAACGGCAAATGTAAAATCCAGAGTAATACAACTGAAAACAGAGCAACCGTCAGCAGCACGCCTGCAAAAAACCACGATGGGCGCAACGCAAGATTAATCGGCTTGGCGCTATAATGAGTCAACGCTAACGATCCTATTCAATACCATCATGACAACTTGGCAAACCTTTCTAAACACGCAACAAGTCCATACAGAGGCGAACCACATTATACATTTCGGCAACCTGAGCGCCGAATTACAAGCAACCCAGGAACATTGGCTTGTCATCACTGATTTATCGCACCTGGGCTTGCTCCAAATTGAGGGTGAAGACCGTATCAACTTCCTTCAAGGTCAGGTCACCAACGATATCAAACTTCTGGACGGCAGCAATTGCCATTACACTGGATATTGCACCCCCAAAGGTCGCTTACTGGCCTTGTTTCTGGCATTTGCGCATCATGACCACATTAACCTGCAACTGCATCGCCAGCTGCTGGAACCGATCATGAAGCGATTGAAAATGTATGTGCTGCGATCCAAGGTCACGATCAGCGATATGTCTGATCAAATCATACGCATTGGCATCGCTGGTTCAGAATCGGAAAACGTGTTGCAATCTCTCTATGGTAGCGCACCAACCGAGCCACATGTTCTGATCAATCTCCCAGATGCGGTCATACTAAGGCTACCCGGAAAAACACCACGCTTTGAGATTTTTACGCAAGCCGATCAGGCAGAAGCCACCTGGCATGAGCTGCGACAGCATGCAACTCCGGTTGGCAAGCCATGCTGGGATTGGCTGGAGATTGAGGCGGGGATCCCGGAGATTGGCCCAGAGACACAGGAAGCCTTCGTGCCGCAAATGGTCAATCTGGATGTACTGGGTGGCATCAACTTCAAAAAAGGCTGCTATACCGGTCAGGAAATCGTTGCCCGCACTCACTATCTGGGCAAGGTCAAGCGCCGCACATATCCGGTTTCAATCGCAGAAGGCAGCCCAATCCAAGCCGGTGGAAAAGTGCTCTCAGCCTCAGGGCTTGAGGCTGGCATGATTGTACGCACTGCACCCAACGCCTCGGGTGGTTATGCTGCACTGGTGGAGGTACGCCTAGAGGCATTGGAAGAAGGCAGTCTTCGTCTGGAAGATGGCCGTTTGCTGACTGTTGAGGCATTACCTTACCTGTTGCCGCAAGAGGCATGAATCTCCAGATCATGAAAGCGCTGTCATTGACAGCATAGCGATGCTGGATTGCGTGCGGGCATCAAGCGCCCTGCACGCGGTTTCTGCCTGATGCTTTGGCCTGATAAAGCGCACGATCTGCCCGCTCAATCAAAGCACCGATTTTTTCTGGTGGCTTCCATTGTGATACGCCAAAGCTGGTCGTAATTCTGGGGTGCTGCCCATCAAAATTCATATCAATCGCTTCAATTGCAATCCGTAATTTTTCACAGAGCGTGATTGCATGATCGCGGTCGCAATTCTTCAGCATCAGCAGAAACTCTTCGCCACCCCAGCGGCAAATGAAATCGGACTCTCTCAGGTTGTCGCGCAACACATCTGCAATCGTACGGATGACCGCATCGCCCGATGAATGCCCGTACTGATCATTGATCTGTTTAAAATCATCAATATCAAGCAACACCAGCGACATGGCTTCATCATGCCTTCGCGCATCCTGTAGCAAGCCATGCACCACCACATCAAAAGCCTGTCGATTAGGCAGTTGGGTAAGCTGATCGGATGTCGCCATCATTTCAAGCTTGTCCTGATAACGGCGAATAGTCATAGTAGTCACCAATAGCGCAATCACAGTGATGACCGCGCATATCAGCAAATTGAGATAAAGCGTTTGGCGAATCCCCTCTACGGCTTCATTTTCGCTTTTCTCAACAAACAGATACCAATCCAGCTCTTCAATAAATCGGACATTCAGCAACACTTCGCCGCCTTGCTGATGGTATTGATAGGCTCCCGCCTGATTGGCCAGAATTTGATCAGCCAGCTTACTGAGGCCTGGCTCGTCACGAATGCTGGCATGTACGCTTTGCGCATGGTTGCCATACAACACCACATTGCCCAGCTTATCCACAAAGTAGATATTGCGCTTGTAACGATTCTGATAATTATTGATCAGGCTGCGCACAGCATCGACCGTTAAACCAACACCAGTCACCCCGATAAACCGACCATCGTAATCATGAACACGGTAGTTGATGAAGATGGTCAGCGCGTCGTCATGCGCCGCATCAGGATCCACGTTGATTTCGTAGGGCGCTTCCATTTTCCGCACACGGAAGTACCATGCATCGGCCTCTTCCTTGGCATTGACGGTTTTCAGCAAACCATCTGAATAGTAATAATGACGTGAGTTTTCTGAAACAAAGAAACTGCTGAAGGTGCCATAGGTCTCCTTCACTTCCTTCAGATAACGACTGATTTTCTGGATATCCTGCTCGCCAGAGAGCACCCAGTCACGTACAAAAGTATCGCTCGCCATCATCGAGGAAATAAAGATGGGGCGTATGAGGTCTTTCTGGATTTCGGAATAGACGTTGTCAGTCGTCAGTGGCAATTCATTGTCGACAATCGATTGGCGTATGGTGTTTTTTGAGACGTAGTAGCTGGCTACGGAAGTCACAAAAAAACCAGCAATCAGCAGAAAGGAAAGCACCAGCACCAGCTTGCGCTTGATTGAGGCAAATTCCTGCATACTGACTGTCATATCGCCTACCAGTTACTGATTTTATTCATGATTCGAGGGCGCTGCAGGCGGCGCAGTCGTGGGGTAAGGCTCCATCACCTGATAAAACACCTCATCCTGCTTGACCATGCCAAGTTCGCTGCGGGCACGTTCCTCAATCGCAGCGAAACCCTGCTTGAGGTCGCGGACCTCAGCGTCCACGGTTTCGTTACGCGCTTTCAACCCCTGGTTGACGTCTTTCTGCTGGCTGATCTGGCGGTTCAACTCCCAGACCCTCAGCCAGCTTCCCTTGCCCAGCCACAGCGGATACTGCAGCAAGGCAATGAGCAGAACAAAGATCAGCGTAAGCAGGCGCACAAAACGTCAGGATCGGGATACTGATTAGCGTCCCAGATGATAAAAAGCGCCCATACCGGCATAGCTGGTGGCACTGCCAAGCTCTTCTTCAATACGCAGCAACTGATTGTATTTGGCAATACGTTCTGAACGTGACAATGAGCCAGTCTTGATCTGCAGCGCATTGGTCGCCACCGAGATATCGGCAATGGTCGTATCTTCGGTTTCACCAGAACGATGCGAAATCACCGAGGTATAACCTGCACGTTTCGCTGTTTCAATAGTGGTAAAGGTTTCTGTCAGCGTACCAATCTGATTGACCTTGATCAGTACCGAGTTGCCAACACCGCGGGCAATCCCTTCACGCAGAATCTTGGCATTGGTGACAAACAGATCATCACCGACCAGTTGGACTGATTTACCCAAGCGATCCGTCAACAGCTTCCAGCCATCCCAGTCATGCTCACTCATGCCATCTTCAATGCTGATAATGGGGTACTTATCCACCCAGGTGGCGAGATAGTCGGAAAACTGTGCAGAACTGAGTTGCAGACCTTCGGATTCCAGATGATATTTTCCGTCCTTGTAGAATTCGGAGCTGGCACAATCAAGGCCCAGCAAAATGTCACGGCCTGGTTCATAGCCAGCATCGGAAATGGCTTCCAGAATGTATTGGATAGCGGCTTCATTGGAGGGCAGATCAGGCGCAAATCCACCTTCATCGCCTACTGTCGTTGCCAAACCATTCTTGTGCAGGGTTTTCTTCAGTGCATGGAACACCTCTGCACCTGCGCGCAAAGCTTCACGAAAGCTGGGCAAACCTGCTGGAATGATCATGAATTCCTGCATATCCACGCTATTTTCCGCATGTGCGCCACCATTGATGATATTCATCATTGGTGTGGGCAATTGCATTTGGCCGGAGCCACCAAGATAACGGTAAAGCGGCAGACCGGACTCTTCTGCAGCGGCACGGGCACAGGCCATGGAGACTGCGAGAATCGCATTCGCACCCAGACGGGCCTTGTTTTCGGTACCGTCGAGTTCAATCAGCATATTGTCGATAAAACTTTGCTCTTCAACATCCAGTCCGACAATGGCTTCGGCAATCTCGGTATTCACATTCTCTACCGCTTGCAGCACACCCTTACCAAGATAACGGGACTTGTCGCCATCGCGTAGTTCGACCGCTTCCTTGGTGCCTGTGGAAGCACCTGAAGGCACGGCTGCACGGCCAATAATGCCGGATTCCAGCAGCACATCAGCTTCAACCGTTGGATTACCGCGAGAATCGATGATTTCACGGGCGATAATATCGACAATTGCACTCATTTCTCTCTACCCTTCAATACAAAATAATTAGGATCTGAATCGCTTCACAGGGAATTACAAAGTACCTTCAATGAATCCGGCTTTTTTAACCAAACGGTCAAGGTCTACCAGCACATGCAATAACTCCTGCATGCGCGGTAACGGCCATGCATTCGGGCCGTCTGAAAGCGCTTTGGACGGATCAGGATGCGTTTCCATGAAAATGCCAGCAATGCCGCTGGCAACCGCTGCACGTGCCAGCACCGGGACAAACTCGCGCTGACCACCACTCTTGTCACCCTGCCCGCCTGGTTGCTGTACGGAGTGGGTAGCATCAAACACCACCGGGCACTGGGTGTCGCGCATAATGGCCAAACTGCGCATATCGGAAACCAAAGTGTTATAACCAAATGATACACCACGCTCGCACACCATAATGGTATCTGCACCGCCATTGGCCTCTTTGGCTTTCTGCACCACCTGTTTCATGTCGCCGGGCGCCAGAAACTGACCCTTCTTGATGTTCACCGGTTTGCCACAGGTCGCCACCGCAGTAATAAAGTCGGTCTGACGGCATAGAAACGCCGGCGTCTGCAACACATCCACCACAGCAGCCACATGCGGCACCTGCTCCTCTGTGTGCACATCAGTCAGAATCGGCACGCCTATCTGGCTTCGCACATCATCAAGAATCTTCAGGCCCTCTTCCATCCCAAAACCTCGAAAGGTTTTATTGGAGCTACGGTTGGCCTTGTCGTAGGATGACTTGTATATGAATGGCACGCCTACGGCCTGCACAATTTCCTTCAACTGACCGGCGGTATCAATCGCCATTTGCTTGGACTCGATGACGCAGGGTCCGGCAATCAGAAACAGTGGTTGGTTCAGACCAACTTCAAATCCGCACAGCTTCATTTACTTGACCCCCTTGGATTTCAATGCGGCTTCCACATAAGCCTTGAACAGAGGGTGCCCGGTGCGCGGGTTGGAAGTAAACTCAGGATGGAACTGACAGGCCAGAAACCAGGGGTGCACCGACGCCGGCAACTCGATCATTTCGCAAAGCTGCTCGTTTGGTGTGCGGGCGGAAACAATCAAGCCCGCCTTTTTCAACTGTTCCACATAGTGGTTGTTGACTTCATAGCGGTGACGATGACGCTCATTGACTTCTTTACCATATATTTTGGCCGCCAAAGTGTCAGGCTCTATTGGGCTCTTCTGAGCACCCAGACGCATGGTGCCACCCAGATCCGAGTCTTCACTCCGCACTTCCACCTTGCCACTTGCATCTTGCCATTCTGTGATCAGGCCAACCAATGCATGCGGTGCAGTCGGATTAAACTCTGTGCTGTTGGCATCTTTCAGGCCTGCCACATTGCGAGCGAATTCGATGACAGCCAATTGCATACCGAGACAAATACCCAGATAAGGCTTGCGACTCTCACGCGCGTAGCGAATCGCGGCAATCTTGCCTTCTGTGCCTCGCTTGCCAAACCCTCCTGGCACCAGAATGGCATCCATCGGTTCAAGCGCAGCAGTGCCGTCTTGCTCAATGTCTTCTGAATCAATGAAATGAATCTTGATTTTGGATTGGGTATGGATGCCAGCGTGTATGAGGGCCTCGGTCAGCGATTTGTAGGACTCTGTCAGGTCTACATACTTGCCGACAAACGCGATATCGAGCGTATGTTTAGGATTTGCCAGCGCATCAACAATTTTTTTCCAGCTGGAGAGGTCGGCCGCACGGGCCAGAATACCCAGCTTATGACAGACGATTTCATCCAGCATTTGGTCATGCAGCAACCCGGGAATGGCATATATGGTGTCAGCATCAATGGCTGAAATCACGGCCTCGGGTGCCACATTGGTAAACAGCGCAATCTTGCGGCGCTCATCTTCCGGAATCGGGCGGTCAGCTCGGCATAGCAGGATATCGGGCTGGATACCGATTTCACGCAATTCCTTGACGGAGTGCTGAGTCGGCTTGGTTTTCAATTCACCTGCCGTTGGAATCCATGGCAGCAAGGTCAGATGGATGTAACAGGCGTTGTTACGACCTTCTTCAATGCCCATCTGACGAATGGCTTCAAGGAATGGCAGCGATTCAATATCACCGACCGTGCCGCCGACTTCAACAATAGCGACTTCAGCGCCTTCTGCACCGCGCTTGATATGCGCCTTGATTTCATCGGTGATATGCGGGATCACCTGTACGGTCTTACCCAGATATTCACCGCGACGCTCTTTCTTGATCACGGTTTCATAAATCTGCCCAGTGGTGAAGTTGTTACGCTTCCCCATGCGCGCACTGATGTAGCGCTCGTAATGACCCAGATCCAGATCGGTTTCAGCCCCATCGTCGGTGACAAAAACCTCACCATGCTGGAAAGGACTCATGGTACCCGGATCCACGTTGATGTATGGATCCAACTTGAGCATGGTGACTTTGATACCACGCGATTCGAGAATTGCGCCTAGACTGGCGGCTGCGATGCCTTTACCTAAAGAGGAAACTACCCCGCCGGTGACGAATACGTATTTGGTCATGAAAGGCACTTAAAAGATATGTTGCGGACGGGCGTCAATTTTACTTTAAAGGCCCATGCTGGACAAATGAAAACTGGTGCATGCGTGACCCCAGTAAGTGATTTTTAGCCGGCACTGATGAGTAAATGTCCTTGCAGCCCGCATCGCGCAGGCGTCAATTCATTGATGTACATCAAAACGACACATGCCATAAAGCATAAAAATGGCATGACTGCCTGAGAGATACGGGCAGCCATGCATAAGGAGCACTGATATGTTATCTGATCTGTTTGGTACGTTTTCCGGGCTGTTGAGTCTGGGCATCATTGTTTTTGTGATTGGCATGGCTGGCTACCTGACGTGGCTGTTCATGACACTCAGTGCACAAAAACGAGAAAAATAGCCTGCATCCCTATTGGCTTAAGGGTCATCAGTCAGCTTTTGGGGCTACCCAACTGCCATAGCCCTTAAACTGCTCGAACACCTCCGCCATTTCCTGCGGAGTAAGCAGGCATGGCTCGCCAATTTGCAAGGCGCGCCAATACTGCTCGCACAGCAATTCCACCTCTTGGGCGACATCAAACGCCTGTTTCAGGTTGGCCCCAATGGCAATCATGCCGTGATTTGCCAGCAAGCAGGCGCGACGATTCGCCAGCGCCTCAACCGCCATATCTGAAAGTGCCTGTGTGCCAAACAAAGCATATGGCGCACAACGGATGCTATCCCCGCCTGTTACCGCAATCATGTAGTGAAACGCAGGAATCTCCCGCCGGAGGCACGCCATGGTCGTTGCAAAGGGACTATGCGTATGGACGATGGCATGGACTTCCGGACGATTCAGGTAGATATCCATGTGAAAACGCCACTCGCTGGACGGCTTGCCCTTGGATTGCGCCACACCCGCAGAATCCAGCAACACCATACTATCTGGGCGCATGTCAGCCACCGGGACACCTGAGGGCGTAATCAAAAACCCATCTTGCACCCGCACACTGACATTCCCCGCAGCCCCATGATTGAGTCTTGCTGTTTGCAACTGATGACAGGTTTCCAATAACGCCTCGCGCATGGCATGCATATCAGGCCTCCTTAAACATGGCAATCAAGCCTTCAGGGGCACATACACCATGTTCTGTCAGAATGCCCGTCACCAGCTTGGCAGGCGTGATATCAAAAGCAGGATTGGCCACTTGGCTACCTGCAGGCAGAATTGACAAGGCAGTCACCTGACCATCCGCTGCCAGACCCTGTACTGTGGCAACTTCAGTCTCTGGCCGGTTTTCAATCGGGATCTGTTGACGATCAAGTGCCCAATCAATGGTGGGCGACGGCACCGCAACATAAAACGGGATTTGGTTATCGTATGCGGCCAGTGCCTTGAGATATGTGCCAATCTTGTTGCACACATCGCCGTGCCTTGTCACACGATCTGCCCCCACAATCACCAGATCCACCTCACCCTGCTGCATCAGATGCCCTCCGGCGTTATCGGTAATCACCGTATGCGGTACACCATGTTGACCCAGCTCCCATGCTGTGAGATGCGCACCCTGATTGCGTGGCCGGGTTTCATCCACCCACACATGCACGGCTATGCCTGCATCATGCGCCGCATAAACAGGGCCTAGCGCAGTCCCCCAATCGACTGTTGCCAGCCAACCGGCATTGCAATGCGTGAGGACATTCAGCACACCTGATTTCCGCTGCGCCATTGTTTGAATCAAACCAAGACCATGCCTTGCCATCGTCTGATTCAGGCTCACATCCTCATCACAAATCCGTGCAGCTTCATCCCATGCGGCTTGTGCACGGCGAATGATGGGGAACCCTTGTAGAAATGTGCGCATGCGGGTAGTTGCCCATTGCAGGTTGATCGCAGTTGGGCGCGTGGCAATCAATTGACGCATGGCCTGATCAAGATTGGCATCACTACCATTATGCTGTGCCGCCAACACCATCCCATACGCTGCTGCTGCACCAATCAACGGGGCACCACGTACCTGCATATGGCGAATGGCGAACGCAACATCTTCTAGTGTGCGCATCGTTACGATTTCAAAACGGTGCGGCAGCATGGTTTGGTCGATCGCCATCACTGTGCCTGCAGTTCGATCTGCCCATAGGCTACGATAGTGCTCACCATTGACTTTCATTGGCCCCTCCAGACTATAGGCATCCGATAAAAATCATGGCAACGGTAACCCACAATTACTGTGGATAACTTTGTGGATTTCTGTGACATAAAAATGTAACTCTTCATTTTGTAACACTTTTTTACAATCGCTTAAAAAATAATCTATTATTTTATATATACAAATCAATGGTTTATGGTATGTCTTTGGATTTGAATCATTTTTTAACTGTTCTTAATGTGACACTTGAGGTGGTGTGTATAAGTGACGCAATTTTGGCAGGGCATCAAAGGCATTCTTTGTTGTGATTTCAGCAACTTGGCGCACATCCATCGCGCGAATTTCTGCCAGCACCGCTGCAATGCGCACGAGCTGATCCGGGCTATTTCTACGGTTACCGGTCAACCATTCTGGTGGAATATCAGGCGCATCTGTTTCCAGCACAATGGCTTCCAAAGGCAGGTTTTTTGCCAGCTCGCGAATCCGCAACGCCCGTGGATAGGTCATCGCGCCACCAAAGCCCAACTTGAACCCCAGTTTGATAAAGGCCTCTGCTTGTTGCGCACTGCCATTAAATGCATGTGCAATGCCACATCGCACATTAAATCTGCGCAAATACTTAAGAATGACATCAATTGAGCGACGGACATGCAGGATGACTGGCAAATCAAATTCGCGTGCGAGTTTGAGCTGGGCCTCAAAAAAGTAAATCTGGCGGTCTTGATCAAAATCCGGGACAAAAAAATCCAGGCCTATCTCTCCGACAGCAACCGCATGACCTTGCATTAACCCCTGCTTCAAGAGATCCAGATCTGTTGTCTGGCTGTCATCCACATACATCGGGTGAATACCCAACGCGTAGGCACAATAAGGCTTACTTGCGGCCAACTGTCGCACTTGAGCGAAATTTTTGCGATGCACGGCGGGTACCACGATCATGCCGACACCTTGCGCGTATGCAGACTGTGCCACCACATCGCGGTCTGCATCAAACTCGGATGCATCAAGATGACAATGAGTGTCGATCAGCACCGATCATCGCCTTATTGTAGCCTGAATGCGAATATCTTCGCCTATCATGCTCACTTCTTGAATATCCAGCGCAATCCGTTGTGACATGTCAGTGAACCCAGGCATGGCCAACATCCCCCGCGCGTCGTTACCCATCAACACTGGTGCGTAGTAAAAAAGATAGGCATCAATCAAACTGGCTTCCTGCAAAGCGCCATTCAGCCCTGGCCCCGCCTCCACCAACACTTCATTGATTTCAAGCGTTGCCAGATGCTGCAGCAAGCGCTGCAAATCCACCCTTCCCGAAGCATTCGGCAGGCAGATCGTGGAAACCCCCGCTGCCTCCAGCATGCTGACCTTGCCTTCTGGGTCCTCTGCATACGCCACCAAGGTACCGCCGCCGTGCAGAATTGTTGCATTCAGCGGGGTGCGCAGCCGACTATCCACCACCACACGCAAAGGTTGGCGCCCGGCTAGCAATGCGACCAAGTCTTCACGCCGCACCTGCATCTGCGGATCATCCAGCAACACTGTGCAGACCCCTGTCATGATGGCGCACGAACGTGCTCGCCAAGCCTGAACATCTTGCCGGGCAGCTTCACCCGTGATCCATTTGCTCACCCCATTTGCTAAGGCTGTACGGCCATCCAGACTCGCGGCAATCTTGCTACGCACATACGGGATGCCACGTGTCATTCGGCTGATAAAACCCGGGTTCAGCGCACGCGCTTCTTGTTCCATCAAACCGGTGGTTACTTCAATTCCAGCAGCTGTCAGCTTTGCAAGGCCATTACCTGCAACTTTGGGATTGGGGTCCTGCATTGCGACGATCACGCGTTTAACCCCGGATGCAATCAATGCATCGGCACAGGGCGGCGTCCGTCCTTGATGACTGCAAGGCTCCAATGTGACATAGACATCCGCACCTTTGGCCAAGTCACCCGCTTCACGCAGCGCATGGACTTCTGCATGCGGCTCACCTGCACGCAGATGCGCGCCACGCCCCACAATGACTCCGTCTCTAACCACCACACTACCGACCCGCGGATTCGGCATGGTCGTGTACACACCTTGCTGGGCAAGGGTGAGTGCCTGCTGCATGAAATAGTCATCCGAATGTGCCATGCGCCCTCTCTTGTGTGGCAAATTTCAGTGTTTGAGGAAGATTCGACGTATTTATCTTAAAGCTTAAGAGCTAAAGCTTGTGCGTATGAAGCTATAGCATCTGAAGCCATAGTGCACATTTGCAGCTTTAATGCTCAACAATGCGACTGCGAATCAGCCGATCATTGTCGTCAAAATAGAGGCGCAAGCCATGTTCACGCCAGAGACAGTAACCCAACTCATACTCGATCTGCCCGAAATCTTCCCAGGTAGGACGACCCAGCAGAATGGTGGCAGCGCTTTTGGGCATACCGCGCGCGAGAATACGGCTTTTGAGATCGTAAGCCATATCACCGCGATAACAAGGGTTTTCAGAAGATGGTGCGGCAGTCGCCCAGCGCATCTGGTCGAATCGCTGGTCACCGAAGACCAGATAATCCTTCATGGCCCACCAGCCAAAAAATAGAACACTGATCAAGAACACCACGACAGCCGCTGACAAACTGAGCATTTTGATCAAGTGCATGCGCGCGAGCCTTTTAAAAATCAAACATCCTCTGGCGGTTGTTCGGTCGACCTAGCTTTTGACCGACTTTCCGGCACATCGAGATCGCGGATGACATCATGGAAATCGTCGATATCCTGAAAGCTGCGATAGACCGAGGCAAATCGAATATAGGCCACCTTATCCATCAGGCGCAGCTCCTGCATCACAATCTCGCCAAGATCACGCGCCATGATTTCACGTTCACCCTGCCCCAGAATTTTCTGCACAATATGCTCAATGGCGCGATCAATATATTCGGTGGGGACCGGGCGTTTATGGAGGGCACGGGTAAAAGAAAGGCGCAGCTTATCCCGACTGAACTCTTCACGCGTACCGTTCTGCTTAACCACCTGCGGCATATGCAACTCAGCGGTTTCGTAGGTCGTAAACCGCTTGTCACAACCTGCACAGCGTCGACGACGACGAATGGAGTTGCCTTCCTCATTGACGCGGGAGTCAATGACTTGGGTATCGTCAGCTCCACAAAAAGGGCATTTCATCTCAGGCTTTGCTCCTCAATGGCTGCCATTGCAGCCAACAACGCAGATTTGTGTTCTCGCTTGATTTCCAGCCAATGCTTGCCATGCAATGCGCCCTCAAGGGCATACAGCAAGTTCAGGCTTGGCTTGACACCAGTCGCACGCACCAACAAATAGGCTTTGACTGCGCCCAGTACCTGCAAATCCGCCAACGTATGCAATCCGGCATCACGCAACCAGCGGCCGCTCGCTTCACCCAGATTAGGCACCTCATCCAAAGGTGTCTCCGGTGGCGGCAAGTCATGCACCAGACCGCAGGCAGGACAGGTCATCCTACTTGCCTGAACAGACGCCTTACTTGCCGTACACCGGGAAGCGTGAAGTCAGGGCATGCACCTTGTCTTTGGTGGCCGCGATCACTGCTTCATTGGTCGGATTATCCAGAATATCAGCAATCAGGTGCGCCACCTGCCTAGCTTCTTCTTCCTTGAAACCACGCGTGGTAATGGCTGGCGACCCAATACGGATACCCGAAGTCACAAACGGGCTTTCTGGATCATTCGGGATAGCGTTTTTGTTGACGGTAATGTGCGCCTGACCAAGCAGCGCATCAGCTGCCTTACCGGTCAAACCCTTGGGCCGCAAATCCACCAGAAACACATGTGATTCAGTACGTCCGGAAATGATCCGCACCCCACGGGCCGCCAAAGTTTCAGCCATGGCACTTGCGTTCTTCAAGACCTGCTCCTGATAGGCTTTGAATTCTGGCTGCAAAGCTTCCAGGAAGGCGACGGCCTTACCGGCAATCACATGCATCAAAGGCCCACCTTGCAGGCTGGGGAACACATTGGAGTTCAGGCTCTTTTCAAACTCGGCCTTGGCGAGAATGATCCCGCCGCGAGGTCCACGCAATGTCTTGTGGGTCGTGGAAGTCACAAAGTCAGCATGCGGCACTGGATTGGGATATACCCCTGCCGCAATGAGACCAGAATAATGCGCCATATCTACCATGAAATATGCGCCTACCTTTTTGGCGATTTCTGCCATCCGCGCCCAATCAAAGCGCAGTGCATAGGCACTGGCGCCGCCAATCAGTAGTTTGGGTTTGTTCTCAACGGCAATGCGCTCCATCTCATCGTAATCAATTTCCTCTTGGTCATTGAGGCCATACGCAACGATATTGAACAATTTGCCAGACAGGTTGGCAGGAGAACCGTGGGTCAAGTGACCACCATGGCCAAGATTCATCCCCATCACGGTATCGCCCGGCTTCAGGATGGAGAAATACACTGCCTGATTGGCCTGTGAACCTGAATGAGGCTGCACGTTGGCATATTCTGCGCCAAACAGCTTTTTCACACGATCAATCGCAATCTGTTCGACCTGATCGACAAACTCACAGCCACCATAGAATCGCTTGCCCGGATAACCTTCTGCATACTTGTTGGTTAATTGCGAGCCTTGCGCTTCCATCACAGCAGGGCTGGTGTAATTTTCCGAGGCAATTAGCTCGATATGCTCATCCTGGCGGTGACGTTCGTTTTCAACGTGCTGCCACAACTCAGGATCGGCAATACTCAGGGTTTTTGCTGTACTAAACATCGATCAATATCCAAACGCGAAAAATAATGTGATTTTATCATGTTAGCGCACCAAGAGTGCGCGAGACCATGACACCCATATGCCTTGGTGGTTAATGACAGCCAATTGGTTGCTAGCAACCAATTATTTTTTTGCCTCACAAATCTCAACACACTGATTTTAAGTATTTTTATGAGATGGCACGTTGATTGCACTAGCTACTGGAAACGAAATCTCCGAGTAGTCTCCTTCAACCCCGCCCCATGATTCCCCACGATATCAGGGCGGGGATTTTTTTCACCAAAAATTGTCAATAACTCACGTTATAATCAGCGGACTTCTTGACGAGAACAACATGAATATGTCCAAGCTCTTCAGCCCTTTCCAATTACGTGAAACCGTATTTAAGAACCGTATTTTCGTTTCTCCGATGTGTCAGTATTCAGCGGTGGATGGATTGGCGAACGGCTGGCATTTCGTCAACCTCGGGAGCCGCGCCATTGGTGGCGCTTCCATGGTCATGGCTGAAGCAACAGGCATCAGCCCAGAGGGTCGCATCACACCGAATTGTCTGGGCATCTGGTCAGATGCGCATGTAGACGCCCTGCAGCCCATTGTTGAATTTATCAAGCAGCAGAAAGCCATTCCCGGCATTCAGATTGCGCATGCGGGCCGCAAGGGTTCGTGCGATGTCCCATGGAAAGGTAGCGTTTATCTGTCACCCGACGAAGGTGGCTGGCAGACACTGGCACCTTCCGCCATTCCGCTTTCGCCCTCACATGCAGCCCCCAAGGCGCTCACGCTTACAGAGATCGATACCATCATCACCCAATTCGTCACCGCTGCGCACCGTGCGCTGGAAGCAGGCTTTGAGGTGATTGAGTTGCATTGTGCACATGGTTATCTGTTGAACGAGTTTCTCTCACCGCTGACCAACAAACGTAAAGACCGTTATGGTGGCAGTCTGGAAAATCGGTGCCGTTTGCCACTCACCATTGCCAAAGCCATTCGTGATTTCTGGCCGCAAGACAAACCCATGTTTGTGCGCATTTCTGCCACGGACTGGGTAGAAGGTGGCTGGGACATCAAGCAATCCATCAAGTTGGCGCAATGGCTCAAAGAGATTGGCGTGGATTTTATCGATTGCTCCAGTGGCGGCCTGGTGCTTGATGCCAAAATCCCGGCGGCCCCTGGCTACCAGACTGCCTTCGCCCAGGAAATCCGGCAGGAAGTCGGCTTGCCCACGGGCGCTGTCGGCATGATTACTGCCCCTGCGCAGGCTGAACACATTTTGGTCACTGAGCAGGCCGACGCTGTGCTGCTAGCCCGCGAGTTGCTGCGCGACCCCTATTGGCCCCTGCATGCTGCCCGCGAACTGAACGTAGATATTGAATGGCCGTTGCAATATGCCCGTGCCAAGCATTAAGAAACTCTTTGGCAAAAGGAACCCCTGATGAAATGGACTGATAGCCAGCGCATTGCAGAAGCGCTATATGACAAATATCCGGAAATTGACCCCAAAACCATCCGTTTTACTGATCTTTTTGAGTGGGTACAGGCGCTTGATGAATTTGAAGATGACCCCAACAAGTGCGGGGAAAAGATTCTTGAGGCCATCCAGATGGCCTGGATAGACGAGGCTGACTAAGCTTAAGCCGGTTACGTTAAGATGCACAGGCCCTACCACAGCCCATGGTGGCTGGCTGGCCAGCACCTGCAAACCATCGTCCCCGCCGCATTCATGCAGCTGCCCGATGTGCCTTACACCCGCCAGCATCTAGCAACCCCGGATGGTGATTTAATCGCAGTTGATCACGTCAAAGGCAATCCAGATGCGCCCTTGGTGATCCTGTTTCATGGTCTGGAAGGCAGCGCACAATCCCATTATGCCCGCCGCATCATGGCAGCCATTCACAACAAAGGCTGGAGCGGTACTGTGGTGCATTTTCGTGGATGCGCAGGCGAACCCAATCGACTGGCCCGTAGTTATCATTCAGGTGATAGTAGTGAAATCGATTGGCTGCTGAAATGGTTCAGAGATACCCATATCGGCCCCTTGTATGCGGTTGGCGTGTCACTGGGTGGCAATGTGCTGTTGAAATGGCTTGGGGAACAGGGCGGGAAAGCGCTACACCTGATCGACAAGGCAGCGGCTGTTTCAGCGCCGCTCGATTTACCTGCGACAGGCAAGGTGCTTGGACAAGGCTTCAATCGATTTTATAGCTGGCTGTTTCTACGTACCTTAAAGCCCAAGGCGCTGGAAAAAATCAAACGTCACCAATTGACTCTAGAAGCGGCCAGCATTGCCTCAGCAAGCTCGCTGTGGGAGTACGATCAACATTTTACGGCACCACTGCACGGCTTTCGGGGTGCGGATGATTACTGGCACCGGGCAAATTGTCGACCCCACTTGTTGCAGATACAGGTCCCCAGCCTGCTGATCAATGCGCGCAATGATCCATTTTTGCCTGAGGCATACCTGCCAACGCAGGACGAACTTGCAGAATGCATCACATGTGAATTTCCGCCGCACGGCGGCCATGTTGGCTTTGCCAGCGCGCATCAAACAGAAGACTGGCTGCCCAGCCGTCTGCTATGCTTTATGGAGACCGGTTTATAACATTCAGGATGATGGAAAAACACCCACATGCAACTACCCAAAGAAATCTTCAAGGCCTATGACATCCGAGGCATCGTCGGCAAAACACTGACCCCGGACATCGTGGAAGCCATCGGCCAGGCCATAGGCTCAGAAGCCACTGCCCGCCGTCAGACGCAGATCTGCATTGGTTACGATGGCCGCTTATCCGGCCCTGAACTGGCTGCCGCCTTATCGCGCGGAATTCGCAAATCCGGCATTCATGTGATTCAACTGGGGATGGTAGCCACCCCCATGGTCTATTTTGCTGCGCACCATCTGGGCACACATTGTGGTGTGATGGTCACTGGTAGCCATAACCCACCAGATTACAACGGCTTGAAAATGGTATTGGCAGGCGAAACCCTATCAGGTGAAACCATCCAGAGCCTGTATCAGCGCGTGTTGGAAAACCAATTGTTTGAGGGCAGTGGCAGTGAAAGCCACTACGATATTGCGCCAGATTACATTGCAAAAATTGCCGCTGATGTGAAGCTGGCGCGCGCGATGCGCATTGCCGTGGACGCCGGCAATGGTGTTGCAGGCGCCTTTGCCAAAAAGTTATACAGCGCACTGGGTTGCGAGGTGCAGGAATTGTTCTGTGAGGTTGATGGCCACTTTCCCAATCACCATCCCGACCCTTCCGTACCGGAAAACCTAGACGACCTGATCAAGGCATTGCGCAGCGGTGAAGCTGAAATCGGTCTGGCGTTTGATGGCGACGGTGATCGTCTTGGGGTTGTCACCAAGGACGGCAATATCATCTACCCGGATCGCCAATTATTGTTGTTTGCAGAAGATGTCCTGAAAAACAGCCAGGACAGCACCATCATTTTCGATGTCAAATCCACACGCAATCTGACGCCCTGGATTCAGGCCCGCGGCGGCAACCCCATCATCTGGAAAACCGGGCATTCACTGGTCAAGGCTAAAATCAAGGAAACCAGTGCCGCACTCGCTGGTGAAATGAGTGGTCATGTGTTTTTTAATGACAGCATTGACGGTCGCAAGCGCTGGTATGGCTTTGACGATGGCCTGTATTCCGGTGCCCGCCTGCTGGAAATTCTGAGCCGCTCAGCCAATCCCTCAGCCGCGCTGAATGCGCTGCCGGACAGTGTCAGCACCCCTGAGCAACATATCCAGATGCAGGAAGGTCAGCCACATGCCTTGATTGCACAGTTGCAGAAAACCGCGGAATTCCCCGGGGCAGACCGCGTAGTCACGATTGACGGCCTGCGCGTGGAGTACCCGGACGGATTTGGTCTGATGCGGCCATCCAACACTACGCCGGTCATCGTATTGCGCTTTGAGGCGGATAATGAAGCTGCGCTGAAGCGCATACAAGCGCAGTTCAGTGAGATCATCCTGAAAGCGGCGCCTGACGTCACTTTACCATTCTGAGCGCAATCAAGGCTCGACTTGCAGGGTACGGATGATGCAGAGCAAGTGGATATTAGGCGCTGTCTGGGTCGCTTTGGCAGGCTTCATTTACGTCATGGCTGACTCAGCACTCAACCCCAACCGTGCTGGTATTCTAGGCGAGTCCGAAACCGTGGTGCTGAATCGTGGGATTGACGGTCATTATCGGGCAGAAGCGCTGATCAATGGCCAGAAGGTAAACGTCATGGTCGATACTGGCGCCACTGGCGTAGCCGTTTCACAAAAGGTGGCAGATCGCCTTGGCCTGAAAGGCCAGTCAGCCATCCGCACCCGGACTGCAAACGGTGACACTGTAGCCTACCTGACCCGATTGGATTCTGTGAAGATCGGCGGCGTTGAGGCGCGAGATGTGAGCGCGATGATTACTCCAGGACTAGACGGCGATGTACTGCTCGGCATGTCTTTTCTGGCGCGCATGGATGTGCGCCTGTATAAGAGCACCATGACCATCAAGCAAATCGACCCCTGAACACCAGCAGCAGTTACCAGCCCAAACAAAACCACTGCAGTCTGGAAGCCTTACGTAATCACCGTTGGCGTATCTCGTCCAGTTCGGGCTTTCAGTTCAGACAATTCCAGCGCAATGGCAATCATCTCAGCCAACGCTTCCTGCGCATCCAGATGATGCTTGGCAGTATCAGCTTCGTATGCTTCCAGATAGATGCGCAATGTCGCGCCTTCCGTCCCTGTACCAGAGAGACGGAACACGATGCGAGACCCATCCTCAAACAGGATGCGTATTCCCTGCTTGTTGCTCACACTGCCATCAATGGGATCAGTGTAGCTGAAATCATCACAGTTTTTGACGGTATAACGCCCAAACACAGTGCCCGGCAGACTTGCAAAGCTGTCACGTAAATGCTGCATCACGCCATTGGCGGCATCCGTAGGCAGGCCTTCGTAATCATGACGGGAATAGACATTACGGCCGTATTCTGCCCAATGCTGCATGGCAAGGTCCTGTACAGACTGTTTGCTCACGGCGAGAATATTCAACCAGCAGAGCACAGCCCACAGCCCATCCTTCTCACGCACATGGTCTGAGCCCGTGCCGAAGCTTTCTTCACCACACAAAGTGACTTTGCCGGCATCCATCAAATTACCAAAAAATTTCCAGCCCGTCGGGGTTTCATAACAAGGCACCCCGAGTTTGGCAGCCACGCGGTCTGCCGCAGCGCTGGTCGGCATTGATCGGGCAATACCGGCAATGCCACCTGCATAAGCGGGAATGAGGCGCGCGTTGGCTGCAATGATCGCCAAACTGTCTGACGGCGTAATGAAGAAGCGCTGACCCAAAATCATATTACGATCACCATCGCCATCTGAAGCCGCCCCAAAATCCGGTGCATCCTCACCGTAGAGGATATCCACCAGCTCATGGGCATAAGTCAGATTAGGATCAGGATGCCCCTGACCGAAATCAGGCAACGGCACTGCATTCATGACGCTATCTTGCGGGGCACCAAGACGATTGATCAAAATCTCCTGGGCATAGGGGCCAGTGACTGCATGCATGGCATCAAACTTGATGCGAAACCCACCCTGCAGGAGTGCTCGAATAGCATCAAAATCAAACAATGAAGCCATCAGTTCAGCGTAATCAGTGACCGCATTGATCACTTCCACCTGCATATCACCCAAATGGTAGCTGCCCACTAGATCCAGCGGCACATCAGGTGCATCCAATATCTTATAGGTGCTGATCTGCTTACTGTTGGCAAAAATGGCATCCGTCGTTTTTTCTGGCGCCGGACCGCCGTTGCTTGCGTTGTACTTGATCCCAAAATCGCCATCAGGCCCGCCTGGGTTATGGCTGGCGGATAAAATAATGCCGCCAAATGTCTGGTATTTGCGGATGACACACGAAGCAGCAGGTGTAGAGAGTATGCCACCCTGCCCCACTAGTACGCGTCTAAACCCGTTGGCTGCTGCCATTTTCAGAATGATTTGAATGGCTTCCCGGTTGTAATAACGCCCATCGCCACCCAGCGTCAGCGTCGCACCAGCGGGGGGATGTATCGTATCAAAAATGCTTTGTACAAAATTTTGCAGGTAATGCGGCTGTTGAAACACTGTGACTCGTTTGCGGAGTCCTGATGTTCCGGGTTTTTGGTCTGAAAATGGCTGGGTTACAACGGTTTGAATGCTCATCACAATCTACTTTCAAAACAGGATTTTCATGGGTCTCGGGTTGACACTACGCGCCTTTCACCCGATAATTGCGCTCTTTGTTCGGGGCATTAGCTCAGTTGGTAGAGCAGCGGACTCTTAATCCGTTTGTCGTAGGTTCGACCCCTACATGCCCCACCAGATTATAAGCGGTTCACAGTAATGTGAGCCGCTTTTTCATTGTGGATTAGTCCATCCGATTCACATCGCATGACACCACACATTACCCTGCCATGCTCCAAAAGTCTTATTCAGCTGCAGGCCATAACTTGGGCATGAGCAACGGCAAACAGGCCAAAGGCAAGCTCATATACACCTTACCCTTCGGCGTATCCGAGCGCAGCAACTTGTAATCCAGTAAGGCTTTGATTAACCGCTCTGCCGAACGCTCTGCCATCCCTGTCATGACTTTAAACTGCCCGCGTTCAATCGGGCCAGTCATGGCAATGTAGTGTAATGGGATGAGTGCCTCCATTTTCAGGCCGAAAAGTCCTTTTTTTTCTTCAATCAATAAAAGCGTTTCCAGACGATCCTTGAAATTGCTCACATTGAGCAGATTTTCCATCAATTTGATTTCATCCAAACAAACCCCCAAAAAGTATCGCACCCATTCAACCAGCCCCTGCTCAGTCAGTGGGCCTCTTCCATCATCGTCGGCCTGCCGCAGATAATCAGCCTGCCTCAGGCGCTCCATATATTGCTGTTGCGTCATGGCTAATCCGCGTGTGGGTGACCACAGGCCGCAACTCAGCCCCATCGCCTGCAATACAAGCTGGCTGTGCAAACGAGCAACGCGCCCATTGCCATGATTAAAGGGATGTATCCATACCAGCCGGTGGTGTGCACACGCTAATCCGATCAGCGCCATATCACCATCTGGCAATGCGCTGTAGGCCTGCGACCAACGTTGAAGAAAGTCGTCCAGATTTTTAGCCTCTGGTGGCATATGTATGCCGGCTGTTTTGTTTTGCGTTCTCAGTTGCCCTGGACTTTCAAATGACGTTTCGGCTTGCTGACCATCGGACAGCACATGGCTGAAAAGGTGGAGGTGTATGTCCTTGAGGGTATCCACCGAAAACAGCGCACGCCAATTTTTATCTGCAAGAAAATCCTGACCCCACGGCCCCATCAGCAACTGCGCTTCAACCAATACTGAATGTTGCGCAATATCCGATCTGCTGTCCGCATCCAGCGCAGCAATCAGATCAGCAGGTGGCATATCATGCCCCTCGATCTTGCTAGAGCAGTAGGCATTCATGGCTTGCAAAAGTACGGCTAGCCGCTTGCTCAACCCTGGCATAGGATGGGCCGTCAATCTGATCGCGCGTTCGCGTACTTCACCCGCAAGTGATAGCAGCCTCGCCATTTCCATCGTCTTTGGCAGCATGGGCTCCATGTGATTAACCTCGGTTGCCGCTATTGCATGCGCATAAGTTAGATTCATTTGGCGGATTTAATATCAAAATAATAATATAAATAATACATTATTATTTATTAAGTTACTTAAATTATGGCGGATATTAAAACGGTTATTTTGGCGAATATAAACACCAAACAAGGAAGGTTTGCTAGCACTTACGAGTTAATCAAACTTAGGCACTGCAAATTAAAATGTATTACAAGAAATCGCTATAGTTCATGTAATATAGAGGCGTTATATTTTCCTGTATATATTAAAAGTACTTCATGCAGAATCCTCATGAAATTACCGTGCTGATCGGGTTGGATGATACCGATAACTTGGAGAGCTGCGGCACGGGCTTTCACGCAAGAACCATTGCCAAGCATATTGATGAACAATCATTAGGACGAACTGTTCACATTACCCGCCATCAACTTCTCGTCAGTCCTCTTGTCCCCTACACCTCACACAATAGCGCAGCATGCATCCGGGTGACGACTGATCCCGACCAATTATCCGCCATTGAAGAACTTGCAAGAACCTACCTGGAAATGAACAGCGCTGAAGGCGCCGATGCTGGATTGTGCGTGGCCGCAGAACACGAGGTATCACACTACGTTCAGCGCTTTGGGTGGCTTTGTAAACGCCGGGTCATGCAGCAAGCGGATGCGCGCCATTTCGCAACCAGCTCAGGGCTACGTTTGCACGGCATCACGGGTTCCAAAGATGGCATGATTGGCGCACTGGCGGCCGTCGGTTTGCATGCGCAAGGCTGTGATGGACGTTTGCTCTGGCTGAAGGGCCTGAGAGAACTCGTTGATCAGACCATTTCTGTTGAGGAAGTTTTTGCACGTACCGGCGTGCAAGCGATTCAAAGCCTGGAAGGCGCGTTAATTGATGTGAAAGATGAATTCATAGCAATGGGCCCCTGGCCTAGATGCGTATTACTGGATGGTGAAGCTGTACTCATGGTTGAAAAAGGAGAGCCTCATGCAAAAGCCCATTGGCGAGTCGCAGACAAACAATATCTCAAGCAATACTGATTTAACGCATAAGCCAGCATGGCATCTGGCAATACTGCTGGGTGCAGGCATGCTGATTGCCATATTGCATCAATCCTTTCATTGGCCGCTCAAAATGCCCGGCCATCATGGCATGGAGTTGATGGCCATTATGATGTTGGTCAGACAAGCGTCACCGTACCGCTATGCAGCCACAACGGCAAGTTTTGGCAATGTGCTGGTATCTTCCATATTCTCGCATGAGCAGCTGATCCAACAGATTATCTTCATTCTGCAAGGCCTCTTGATTGATAAGGTTTATCCCTCATTGGACAAACGCAGAAATCATCTCGGCCTGCATACTTGGGTGATTGGTGTGGCATTGCTTGCTGGGCTGGCCCATACAATCAAACCGATGGTGAAATGGATGATGCAGAGCGGACTCAACATCCCCGCAGGTTCCCTTGTCAATGGTTTGGGCTTTCCAACTCTCTCTCACCTGATATTCGGATTCATTGGCGGCGCAGTGGGCGCCTTGGCTTGGCGTAGCTACCAAGCTTATCACCAGAAGAAATAAACAAAAGCGGCCTGACATGTGTCAGCCGCTTTAATTTTGAAAATCGATATATATGAAAAAACTTAACGCATCCGTCTTGTGTGCACTTGCAGCTGGAAGCCTGCCCATCAATCAGGCGCAGGCAGATAGCAGTGCTAACATGCGTGACTACTATCGACTTGGTGAGATGGTCGTCACTGATGATACTGAAGGCACACGCAAAATCGGTACGATGTTCACATTATCCGGGGAGGACTTTGAAAGGCTCAATGCTCGATCACTGGATGAAGCACTCACTGCAATCCCGTCCATGAATATTCGCAACGGTGCTGATGGCACCCCAAGGCTGGATATTAGGGGATTGCGCACAAGACAGATCAAACTACTGGTCAATGGAATTCCATTCAATTCTGCGAATGACGGACAATTTGACCCCACTTTGATCCCGACATTTGCTATTGGCCGCGTGCGTGTAAATGCCGGGGCATCCTCCGTTTTGTATGGTGACGGAGGAATGGGTGGAATTATTGATATCCAGACTCGTGCGGGCTTTCAAGGCCTCAAAACTGGTGCGAGAATTGAATTGGGAGAGGATCGCTTCTGGCTATCGAATGCCTATGCAGGCGGCGGTGATGGCACCAATGACTTCTTTGTCGCAGCTGGAGTGCGCGCAAGGGATGGATTTCCTGTTTCAGATCACTTTAGCTCTGATTTATCTCCTGACCGACCCAATTTCCAGAACGATGGTCAGCGCAATAACAGTGACTCAAGAAGATCAAATGTAGTGGCATCTTTCAATCGCCAGGTGACAGATGCGCTCAATTTGGGAATTTTTCTCAGTCATGTTGAAGGTTTTTACGGCAAACCGCCCAGTGTTTTGAATTGCTTGAATGGTGGAGGTGGCGGAGGCGGAGGCGGTGGCGGTGGCGGAGGTTCGCTCACCTGCGTCACTGCAGCGCAAGGCGGTGATCCCTATGCTCCAGTCACACGCTATGAAAGAACTGAAAAACAGCGCGGCACATCTGTTCAAATCGGTGGCGATTATCAATGGAATGCTTTTTGGACAAGCAGATTATGGTATTTCGCCAACACAATGAAAGATACGACCATTGGTTACGACAACCCTGAACACGACAGCCTGATTCGCCGTGGTTCATTTGAAGAAACCGGCCGCACATTGGTTCGCGGCTGGCATGCACAATTAAATGGCGTGTTTCCAGACACCCACACGCAATTGGGTGTGATGTTCAACACTCGTGAGGAAATATTCGATTCAAACGGCATCAGTTGCAACAACGCAAATGCCAACCCCGCGCAAAATCAGCGATGCGTGATCAGCGGCGGCCAACTTGCCCCCCAAAATGGAAACAACCGGATTTTTAATTACACACCGATTTCAGTGAGCGAGGACATCCGCGTGACTTCACTGGCTGCAGAAATCACTCAGCCACTTCCCTATGATATGCAGCTACTGTTTGGGGCAGGCTACCATGTATTAGATAAAGGCGGACAGGGTCAGACAGACAATCATAGTGCACAGATTGGGCTGAACAAGTAACTGGGACCTGTCAGCACACTCTATGGCACGGTTGCGCGCAAAGTGGATGCTCCGACTATTCGCCAACTCTACGACCCACCCAGAATCAATAACGGCGTACTGACACCTTCGGGAAATCCCGATCTGGCTTTTGAACGTGCGCATCATATTGAAGTGGGCATCAAGAACCAGTGGCAGCAGGCTGCCCTGAATATTGCACTCTATCAGGCGCGCGTCAGGGATTTTATCGAGAGAGAAGAAGGCGCTTTCATCAACAAAGATTTACTGGTATTCCGAGGCATGGATATCAGTGCCATTTACACGCCGACTTCCAACTTGGTATTACGCACAGATTTGGGCTTACTGGACGCCAAGGATCGGTCTGCAAACACCAGCTCTACTGTTCTGCAATACCGTCCAGAATATAAATTGACTTTAGATGCTGATTACCGGATGACATCACGGTGGGTATTCAACACCCGTTATCAGCACATAGGGAGGCAGGCCTATTTTTCAAGGGCTGATGCCAGTGAATATCAATACCTGTCAAGCTACGGTGTAGTTTCCACCAGGTTGAGTTATCTCATGCCGGGCGACATGGGGAGCTATTATCTTGGGGTAGACAATTTACTCGATAAGGACTTTGTCACCAGTTATGGCTTTCCACAGCAAGGGCGATTTATCTATACCGGCTTGACCTTGAACTGGTAAGCAAAAACGACAGACGCATAGAGCGCTATATCAGGCTTAGCCACCATCCCAGCCACACCATCAAGACTTGCAGGATGAGTGCGGGTAAAAAGGTTCGCCAATAGGCTTGGTCACCACTCAGTACGGCTGTCACAAATTTGGCAATGCTGTTCATGCTGAATGCCACCAGAATGGGTAAAGCCGCAACTGATGGATCCAGTTTGCCTGCTGTCACCAATGTGGCCACTGAAATGGCAGGTGAGTGGGCATCTGCTAGCCCTGCCACACCTGAAGCAAAGATCAACCCAGCCTGCCCAAACCATTCATTCAGGGCGGCAGAAATGACCAACACAACACCGATCATGGCCGCTAGCACCAGTGCAGTTTTAACGCTGAATGAACGGCTATGGCGGGTGATTTCGCCATTGTTTTGACGGTAGGACTTGAGTGTCATGACGACACCAAAAGCGATTGAAGCCAAGCCGCCCAGCAACAATGGCAGCGCAAGCACCTTGAGGGTGACAGGACTGATAGCAACAAGCAGCAGTGCCAACTGCAGGATGGTGGCAAGGTTTGAGAGCACTGCACCACTGACTGCAGCCTGACGTAGTGCCGGTGATTGCTTGGCGCGTTCTCCCATGGCGGCAATAGTCGCCACGCTGGAAATAAAACCAGAAGCTAGTCCTGCTAGTGGAAGACCTACATGCCCGCCAAACAGCCTTAGCGCCAGATGTCCAAATGCACTGATCAGCATGACCAAAATCACGATGAGCCAGAGGTGATGAGGATTGAGCGCATCAAACGGTCCAATATAGGCATTGGGCACCAAAGGGAGCACAATCAGTGTAGCCGCGGCCAATACCAGAAAATCGTTGAGTTCATCGCGTGTCACCACCCCTCGCACAAAAGCATGGAGGGGCTCTTTTGCCGCAAGAATAATGGCTACCCCAACTGCAAGCCCAGCGGCAAGGGCCGGATGTTCAATTGCGAGAGCGCCAAGCAGGACTGTCAGAATGAGCGAGACCTCGGTAGTGAGGCCCGGATCGTTATCTTTTCGGACAAAATAGGCGGTGGCGGCAAAAATGGCCACACTACTCGCAGCGACCAAGAGCAACCAAAAATCCAGCAGAACACTCACAGCACCTAACAGAGCGGCAATAGTAAATGTGCGCACGCCGGCGATAGCCATGCCAGCTTGCGCAGACGCTTGATTGCGCTCACGTTCGGCACCAATCAACAGCCCAATGCCTAAGGCGACAAGAAAGTTCAGGAAGTATGCACTCTGTAAATCCATAATAGCTAGCTTGCCACTGAACAGCAGATCAGGCAAAAGAAAACACCAGAAGGGAGACAGGAGGACATTTCAATGCCCAATGACTGTGAGTTCAATCATGCAAGACCAGCCCAGTGCAATGCAAGACTAATTAATACGCCAGCTTTTCCAGCACTGTTTTTTTGTCATTAGTTTTTGCTTTCTTTTCTTCAAGCGCAGCTTCTTCACAGAGCTTGATCAAGCTGTCTGGATTCATTGGCCTGCCGATAAAGTAGCCCTGCACCTCATCGCAGCCGGAAGAGCGGAGAAAATCCAGCTGTTCAATCGTTTCCACACCTTCTGCCGTGACAGGAATGCCCAAGGTTTTGGACATGTTGATGATGACCCGCGCCAGTGACGCATTTTCCTGACTGATGGTGATATTTTTCATGAAGGATTGGTCAATTTTGAGTCTATCTACCGGGAATCGACTCAGGTAGCTGAGACTTGAATATCCGGTACCAAAATCATCCAGCGCGACATGCGCACCCAAGCCGCGCAACAAACCCAGTACCAGCACCGCATTTTCCATATCGGCCATCAGGGCATTTTCAGTAATTTCCACTTCAAAATCCTGCGGCTCAATATCGGCATCCTGCAAGGCAGAAAGAATGCAGGACACCAGATTTTTCTGGCGGAACTGGCGTGGCGACACATTGACTGCAATGCGCAATGGCCGACCCAGCGCCTCCCGGAACGCCGCCGCATGACGGCAGGCTGTCTTGATAATCCATTCGCCAATCGGCACGATCAAACCGGATTCTTCAGCCAATGGAATAAAATCCATTGGCGAGACATAAATGCCAGGGGCACGTTGCCAGCGAATCAGAGCTTCAGCGCCCATGATACGATTGGTTTCAAGATCTACCTGTGGCTGATAGAAAAGCTCGAACTTTTCCTGCTCAATGGCAATCCGCATTTCATTTTCAAGGTTGAGGCGATTGGAAGCCTGACGTTCCATTTCCGGACTAAACAGTTGGAAGTTGTTACGCCCCAACTTTTTGGCCTGATACATGGCAGTATCGGCCTTACGCATCAGCACCGATAAATCATCACCATCATCTGGGTAGACGCAGATCCCGATACTGGCACTGACATGGAGTTGATGATCAGCTGCAATAACCGTGGGCTCAAAGGCTTTGATAATTTTCTTGAATACGAGGTTAGTGCCATCAGGATGATCAATATTAGGCAGCAGGAAGGCAAACTCATCACCCCCCATGCGAGCGATGGTATCTGAAATGCGCACACTATTCAGTAAACGTGAGCTGACTTCCTGTAGCAACATGTCGCCCACATGATGCCCCAGGGAATCATTAATGTTCTTGAAGTGATCGACATCCAACAGCGCAATTGCAATGCGATGTTTGTGGCGCTTGGCATGTTCAATCGCCACTTTGACACGGTCATTGAACAGCGTACGGTTGGGCAGACCCGTCAGCGCGTCATGCAGTGCGATGTGGCGTATTTGCTCCTCTGAGCGTTTCTGTTCGGAAATATCATAGGCCACACTCAGATATCCATAGACCTGATAATCATGGTCACGCAGTTCTGTCATGGCAACACGCACCGGGAAACGTGAACCGCCCTTGCGCACATAGGTCCACTCGCGCTCATCGGTTAATCCAGCACGCGCTTTGGCAATAAACACCTCGAAGTCCGGCTCGATTTTATAACCCAATTCCTTACTCAGCTCAGTCGCACGCTGCACAATCTCATCGCGATCATGCAGCATGGTCAGGGTGAATTTACCCACCAGGTCAGCAGGTTCATACCACAGCATGCGCTGGGCTGCATTGTTCATGGTGATAATGTTGCCAGACTTGTCTGTCGCAATAATGGAGTAGGAAACACTATCAATAATGGCAGACTGGAAGCGCTCAGCATGCACCAGCTCACTTTCTGTGCGCTTGCTTTCAGTGATATCACGGGCGGTCAGCGCCAGGCCATCTCCCAGCCTGACCAGCTGGCACTTCAGCCATCGCCTATTGTATTCCCCCCCCTCGACTTCAACTTCTATCTCTTGTGAGTGTGCGCTTTCTATCACTCTGCAGCATCGTTCAAAGGCTTTGCTGCCATCCAGCAGGAAAAATTCATTTTTGAGCAGGCGGCCCACCATGCTTTGCTGACTTTCAGAGATGAGTGCGCAGGCATGGTAATTCAGAAAGGTGCAGCGGAAGTCGGTGATTTCACCCTGCTTGCCACGCACTGCCTCCAGAATGAAGAAGGCATCCTGATGGCTGTCAGATGCGGCTTGAAACCTGGCTTCTGTCTGATGCAAAGCGGTCTGCGCTTCCTCAAGTTGATGTGCGATAGCAGCGGTACGCCAGCGAATGAGCAACAGCACGCCAGATGTCAACAACACCAACACCACGGCTGTGCCAAGCAGAAGATTACGTTCGATAGGTGTGGGAATATCAAGAAGCCAGGCCATGACGGTTATAAACGCCAACAGCACCAGAATACCCAGCCCGAAGGCGACAAGTATCGTGGATATCAGCTTAAGCGTTGCCATTGGATTTTTCATGGGATGATGCGCTCGCTTCCTTGCCTGGCTCTCCAACCGACATGGTTATCATTGTGTGTGATGCAAGCGCTGAAACCATGCGGCTTGCCTGTTATGTACTTTCTAATACCACAGTTTACATACGCTTATCGCAAACTGCCATCTAGCCGCTATCACATGATCTCAGGACCGAGTCTGATGGCTTTGCTTAACCGCGTTAGATACCGAGCTCTTCAACCCATGCCAAGGCAGCAATATGGCAGTCATTGACCTTGTTGGGATCAAACTGCAACGATTCTGCAAGACTGACAATACGATTGCGATCTGCATCCTCACAAGCCTCAGCCAACTGCAGGAATGGTCCGTAGATGCCCTGTCTTTCAAGCAGCGCATCGGTGACAGCGTCCGGTAACTGGACTTTTTCAAGCACCTTTTCCATTGGCATTTCCAAAATCACATCCAGCATGGAAAATACCCCTACAATAAATAGGTTATCACGCTCTTGCTTATCAAAGTAGCTGGTACCCAATAATTCTGTGAGTCTGCCGCGAGTGACCGAGGTTTTCATCAGCGCAGGAGAGGTCGCATTTTCACCAGCGGTGACCATCAGCAGCGTCAACCAACGATACAGCTGCCTGCGTCCCAAAATGGAAAGCGCATGTCCAATGGACTGAATTTCGCAGGACAGGCCAAAACCGACCGAGTTAATGTAACGTAGCAACTTGAATGTCAAGGCAGCATCGCGCTTGAAGCCAGCTTCAATTTCACGGTTATCACCATCATGACTCAGCATGTTGAGAATTTCGAGCACCGTGGTGTAAGAGGGGTTGATCACCTTGGCACTCAGGGTTTCTGGTCTGGCAAAGTAAAAACCCTGAAAATACTTGAATCCGATTTGTTTGCAGGCTTCGAATTCCTGCTGGGATTCAACCTTTTCTGCCACCGGGCTGGCTTTGAGGATGGCATATTCCTGATACAGACTAGCTGCGAGCTCCAAGCCGATGGCATGAATATCCATCTTGATAAAGTCTGCAAGTTGAATCAGACCGGTACGGTCACCTTCAGCCAGCATCGGGTTGTCCAGCGATATCTGATAGCCATGGCTTTGCAAATCCTTGCAACGTGCTATCACCGTCTCGGATGCAGGCACATCCCGCAGCACTTCAAGAATGGTGCGCTTGGGCGGCAAGAGTTCGATCAACTCGCCCATCAGCATTTCTTCATTGACGTTGATAAAGGCAAATTTGTCACCCAGCAACCACTGGGAGCCCATGTCATTCAGCGTATTGACCAAGACGCGTGAACAGGCCTTCAGATCATCGACAATCACGGCATTTTCGGCCTCCGCACTGTGGCGGAACAGCAGTTCATAGCCCATGATGGCTTGGTCTTTGTCGAGAACGGGCTGGCGCCCGATAAAGGCTTCTTCATGCATTGTAAAATTCTCTCTCAATAGTGACGCATCACCTGTTCAATAGGGATGCACCTTAATACTAGCGAATTACCGCAAATATAAATGTTTGATAAGCGATGGGTTTTAACGTTATATCGGCTTAACGTGACTTAAATTTAATTTCTGTACCATCATTGGCGGCTTCGGGTTTGTCATACAGCACCATAATGGAAACCCTACGGTTTTTGGCCCGGCCTTCTGCATGCTGATTATCTGCCACTGGTTGCGCAGCGCCAAAGCCGACTGCGCTCAGGCGCTCTTCACTAATGCCATTTTGGGCCAGCAATCTGACCACGCTACTGGCTCGAACTGCTGAAAGCTCCCAGTTAGAGTAAAACAGGTAATTATGAATAGGGGTGTTATCGGTATGTCCTTCCACCTGAATTGCATGGGGCTTATCCAGCAATAATGTCGCGACTTCCAGTAAGGGCTCCAAGGAAGTTGGTTCAAGATCGGCAGAACCGGAAGCAAACAGAATGCTACTTTCTATATCAATCCGAATGCCACGGTTGTTCTGAATCACTCTCACTTTACCTGCTTCAGTCAGCGCTGTGAGCGCTTTGGACACGTCGAGCGCCATGGCAGTCATGGCTTCACGTTCACGTTGCCATTTGTCATCCTTGGGTCGCAGACTGGCAAATGGCTTGATAAAGGATGCTCCCATCTGTAGTCCGCGCGGCTCAGCACCAGGTAATGATTTGGCTTCATCCGTGGCCTGATCAGGGGGCATTTCCCCTGCTGTTCCGGCCGCTCTGCCTTGCCCAAAAGCGCTGCCTAGCGAGCTGGCCAATTGCTGGTACTTGTGCTGATTAACAGCAGAAACGGCATACATCACGACGAAAAAAGCAAACAGCAGCGTGATGAAATCGGCATAGGAAATCAGCCAGCGATCATGGTTTTCACGTTCGGTCTCAAATTTCTTGCGCCGAGCCATGTGTCTGCCCTAGTTGTTGTATCCGGCAAGCCGGTCAGCCATCAGCCGAGGATGGTCACCTGAGGCAATCCCCACGAGCGCGTCTATCAGCATTTCACGGCGGGTGATTTCGGTTTGGATATGGTTGCGCAGTTTGTAGGCAATGGGGAGGAAAATCAGGTTGGCGAATCCCACGCCGTAGATCGTGGCCACAAATGCGACTGCGATGCCACTGCCAAGCAGATTGGGGTCAGACAGATTCTCCATCACATGAATCAAGCCGAGCACGGCGCCGATAATACCAATGGTAGGCGCATACCCACCGGCAGAGTCCCATATCTTGGCGGCGTTTCTCAGATTGGCTTCATAGTGTTCAAGATCAATGTTACAAATTTCTTCGACTTTTTCTGACGGCGTACCGTCGATCATCAGGCGCAGGCCCTTCTTGATAAAGGCATCTTTTTCATTACGCATATGATTTTCCAGCGCCAGGATGCCGTCTTTGCGTGCCATCGTGCTCCACATGCCAATCTTGCGCTGAAGCGCCTCGAGGTCATGTTGGGGTGGCTTGAAAATCCAGCGCAGCATTTTGACCCCCAGCAGGAAATGATTGAGTTTGCTCTGTAGCAGAACGGCCCCCATTGTGCCAAGAAACACAATGACAAAAGCCGCTGGCTGCAGCAATGAGCTAACACTGCCACCCTCCAGACTTTGTCCGGCAAGAATTGCAGTCAGCCCAAGTGCTAGCCCGATTAAACTACCCCAGTCCATGCCTGTTCTTTTAGTTTTGTGCGCAGGCGTGCGATGGCCTGGCTATGCATTTGACAGACACGGGACTCGGACACATTCAGAATGGCACCGATTTCCTTGAGGTTCAGTTCCTGTTCGTAATACAACCCCATCAATAATTTTTCACGTTCTGGCAACTCATCAATGAGTTCAACCAGGGCCTCACGAAAGCCTTCTGATTCAAGTGCATTCAGTGGATCACTGTCACCATCGTGCAGAAAGCGGTCAAGAAAGTGATCACCACCATCCGAGTCGTGAAAATCCTCGTAGTAGACCAGTTGGTGACCGCTGCAATCTCCCAGCATTTCATAATATTCATCCAGCGAGCACTTCATGTGCTTGGCCACTTCCTGATCACTGGGTGGTCGCCCAAATTTTTGTTCGAGTGCATGAATGGCGACTTCCACATCGCGCATTTTTTTACGCAAGCCACGTGGCAACCAGTCTGCACTGCGCAACTCGTCCAGCATGGCGCCCTGAATACGCTGGGAGGCATAGGTTTCAAACTGCGCACCGTGCGTATCTTCAAAATTGTTGACCGCGCTGAGCAAGCCCATCATGCCCGCTTGAATCAGATCATCGACTTCAACACTGGGTGGAAGCTTGGCCTTTAACCGGTAGGCAAGTTTTTTGACCAGCGGCGCATGCTGTTTCAGCATCGCATCCTTTTGATCGTTTTTTCCATGCATGTTGTACATAATCAGCTTTCCTTTTTGCGAGCTGTGTAATTAGGCATAGGCCTCACGCGCATACTCCAGTCTTTGCGCGAGTTCCTTGAATGCTGCAGAAGCCATGGCCATTGGGAATGCCTCAACAACGGCGCGTCCCAGCTTGGCTGCGCGATTCATGTATTCATCCGGCGGAATTGCACCTATAAAGTCGAGATGCACGGCCAGATAACGTCTTGCCACCTGCGACAGGCTCTTGAAAATTGTCTCCGCCTGCCGGGCATCTACCCCGGTGATCAAAATACCGAAGTGGCGGCAGCCCAGCTGACTATACGCCTGCTTGACGAGGCGATAGGCTTGCTTGATAGCATCCGGTTGATTATTCAGCTGGATCACGATCTCACCTTCATTCAGAATCGGCAGCGGCAGCGTATGGTCGTTGGTCAGCTCCGCATCGACCAGCAACACGTCAAACTGTCGGGCTATGCCATGCATGAGCGCGTTCAATTGTGAACTGCTGGCTTCATCCAGGCCGGATTTCAACTGACGTACAGTCATCAGGCTGGCCACCGAAAAACCCTGTGCACTTTGCCGGATGGCGGCCCGCAATGTGGACTGATGCTGCGCCACATGGGCCAACGTGCTGGTGCCCCCTGCTCCATAGGTATGCAAGTGTTGCTGGGTGTCTGCATTGACCACCAGCACATCACTTCCCTGCTGCAACAATGACACCGCCAGATTGCTGATCATGCGCGATTTGTCCTGACCGGTTGTGGCCGACAGCACGGAAATGACTCTTGGCTGAGGCCCCGCCATGATGCGGCGCAAGCCCAGTGCCTGATCGCTGTGTGCTTGTGTGTAGTAATTATCCAAGGCTCAACTCCTCGGAAGAAATTTGTGCCGCATGGGCCATCAGCAATGGCAGCTCCTCATCGCGGAACTGGAAATGCTTGCCGGCAAGACTCTTCTTGAGCTTGAACGCATGATGAACCAGTAGCTTCTTGTTGGCGAGATGCAAATCTTCTGGCACGCGCTGACCATTGGCCACATAGTAAAGACGCAGTTTTTCACGAATGATGACATCCAGCGCGCTACCAATGGTGGCCGCTTCATCCATCTTGGTCATGATGCAGCCTGCCAGGCCTTTGCCACGATAAGCAGCTACCACATCCATGAGGGTTTCGCCGGTGCTGGTGGCATTCACACACAGCAGGCGCTTGATATCGCTACCAGCATTGGTAAGCATGGCAATCTGCTCAGCCACCATTTCATCACGCTGATTCACGCCTACGGTATCAATGAGGATGGTGTGCTTGCCTTTCAGCTCTTCCAATGCAATCTTCAGATCTGTTTCATCTTTCACTGCATGTACCATTACGCCCAGAATCTTGCCGTAGATGCGCAGTTGTTCATGACCACCAATCCGGTAGGCATCCGTAGTAATCAGACCCAGCTTGCCTGCACCGTGCTTCATGACAAAGCGTGCTGCCAGCTTGGCGGTAGTGGTGGTTTTACCCACGCCAGTCGGGCCAATCAGGGCAAACACACCGCCTTGATCCAGCACTTCACTTTCGTCCTTGATGGTATCCAGATTTCGCTCGAGTACGGATTTAGCCCAGTTGATCGCGGCTTCCTGATCCTGATGCTCAGGCAGATGTTCAGTAATCTGGCGGGTCAGGCTGGCGCCAAAACCTGCACTCAGCATTCTGCGCAACAGCACTGATGTCGTTGGGTCACGGCGTTGCATGTTTTCCCACACCAACTCTGATAACTGAGACTCAATCACGCCTCGCATGGAGCGCATTTCTGCCATCAGGCGCTCAATTTCCTGCTGAGATTGCGCTGGGGCAGTTGGTGTTGCCACTGCTGGTTTGGCCGTCGTTTTCTCAACAATCGCCTTTTCTACCACAGGCTTGGCCATGACAGGCTTGCTAATGGCTGATTTGGTAACCATGGGCTTGGCTGTCATCACAGGCAACTCAGGCGCAACCGGCTGACGTTTGACTCTAGCAAACTCAGGCTCGGTATCATGCAAGCGACTGTTACGGCTGGCAAAAGCTTCCAGTGTTTGTGTGACAAAACGGTCATCATCTACCAAGGTGGTTTCTTCAAAGTCCAGCATGGAGGGCCGCTGCTGCAACGCAGGCTTGGTCATCGGAGGCTTGGCAACCACTGGGTTAGCAACCAGTGGCGCTGACATACCTTCGGTACCAGACTGATTGTTGACCAGGTTGTCCATTTCATCAGCATCCAGCGCCAGAATCTCATTGCCGCCGTTCACCGCCTTGTTGGAGAGAATCACCGCGTCTGGGCCCAATGCTTTACGCACCATGGCTAATGCTTCGCGCGAGTTGCTGGCGAAAAATCTTTTAACGTTCATGCTCGACCTCCGATAAGACTAGTGACGCGTATGGTTTTTGAATCTGGAAGCTCCTCGTGCGAAAGCACCCGTAAATGCGGGATGGCACGGCGGAGAAATTTAGCTAGCACTGCCCGTAGTGGCGCAGGCACCAGTAATACTGGCGTAATACCCATTTGTTCCTGTTGCTTGGCAGCACGTTCTGTCTGCAAGGCCAGTGTTTCTGCTAGGCCTGGCTCGATGGCTGCGCCTTCAGCTGTACCAGCTTGCATGGCTTGCATCAGAATGCCTTCCAGCTGGTGATCCAGCCCCATGACAGACACCTCATTCCCTTCAGGGAAGAGTTGCTGCACGATGGCACGGCCCAACTGGATTCTGACCATGGCAGTCAGATCGGCTGGATCCTGCAAGCGAACACCATGCTCGGAAAGTGTTTCGGTAATGGTCCGCATATCACGGATATGGACGCCTTCGATGAGCAGGTTTTGCAATACCTTCTGCACGGTGGAGAGTGGCATGGTCTTGGGTACCAGATCTTCCACCAGCTTGGGAGATTCCTTGGCAAGATGATCCAGCAGTTGTTGCACTTCCTGACGGCCAAGCAACTCTGCAGCGTGCTGGCCAATCATGTGATTCAGATGCGTGGCGATCACCGTACTGGCATCGACCACGGTGTAGCCCATTCCCTGTGCCTGCTCACGCAATTCAGGCTCAATCCAGATGGCTGGCAAACCGAATGCGGGGTCCTTGGTCGGTGTGCCAGGCAAGGTACCAGCCACCATACCTGGATCAATCGCCAGCATTTGGCCACTCATGGCCTCGCCATTGGCAATCTCAACCCCTTTCAGGGTAATCCGATAAGCAGCCGGCTTGAGTTCGAGATTGTCCCGGATATGCACAGGCGGGGTAAGAAATCCGACTTCTTGCGCAAACTTCTTGCGAATCCCCTTGATGCGCTTGAGCAGATCACCGCCCTGCTGCTTGTCGACCAGCGAAATCAAGCGATAGCCAACTTCCAGCCCCAGCACATCAACAGGCACCACATCATTCCAACTTGCTTCTTCGGTTTCAGCCACAATCACAGGGGCCTCTTCCTCAACGTTTTTCTGTGCAGCTTGTGCCTTCTGGTGCTCTGTCACCAGATAAGCAGTAGCGCCAATAATGATAGCCAGTGTCAGGAATGCCAGATTTGGCATACCTGGAATCACACCTAGTCCACCCAGGATGCCAGCAGCAATGTAAAGAATGCGTGGGTTAGAAAACAGCTGATTCACTAACTGGCTACCAATATTCTGGTCGTTGGCCACTCGTGACACGACGACACCAGCTGCAGTAGAGATGATTAAGGAAGGGATTTGTGCCACTAGTCCATCGCCAATCGCCAGCAGGGTGTAGTTCTTGACTGCGCCGCTGAAGGCCAGATCATGTTGCACCATGCCAACAATCAGACCGCCTACAATATTGATGATGGTGACCAGAATGCCCGCAATCGCATCCCCACGCACATATTTGCTAGCCCCATCCATGGCGCCGTAAAACTCGGATTCCTGCGCAATTTCTGTACGACGCTGGCGAGCTTCGTCCTCACCTATCAGGCCAGCATTCAAATCAGCATCAATAGACATTTGCTTGCCGGGCATCGCATCCAGTGTAAATCTGGCACCTACTTCGGCAATTCGGCCAGCACCCTTGGTGACCACCACAAAATTGATGATCGTGAGAATAATGAACACCACGATACCCACAGTATAGTTACCGCCAATCAGGAAGTGACCGAATGCTTCAATCACCTTACCTGCTGCATCCGGGCCGGTATGCCCTTCGGTGAGCACCACGCGAGTGGATGCCACGTTGAGCGAGAGGCGTAACATGGTAGTCACCAGCAGAATAATCGGGAAAGCGACAAAATCGAGTGGCTTGGCTGTATTCAAACTGATCAGCAAAACGATAATTGACAGTGCAATATTGAAACTGAACAGCACATCCAGCGCCAAGGCTGGCAGTGGCAGAATCATCATCGCCAACAGCATGACGATGATTAACGGTGCGGCTGCGGCACTGCCAGTAGAAGCATTCAACCAGACTGGTAACTTGATCCCGTTCATGCACCTGCTCCAGCCAGATTAGCCTCATGGTGTGGGTCTAGTGCATCTGGCACATCCACTGCATCAGGTTGCTCAGGACGCAAACCGCCATGCTGCTTGAAGGTGCGCATTTGGTAGACATACGCCAGCACTTCTGCAACGGCAGAATAAAGTGCCTCTGGAATGGCATCACCTAATTCCGTGTGTGCAAACAATGCACGTGCCAGCTTGGGAGACTCCAGCACACTGACCTGATGCTCAGCTGCAATCTCACGAATTTTCAATGCAATGGCATCAGCGCCTTTGGCCACCACAACAGGTGCGCGCATACGATCACTTTGATACTTGATTGCCACCGCGTAGTGAGTTGGGTTGGTAACAACCACATCGGCATTTGGAATTTCCGCCATCATGCGGCGACGCGCCATTTCACGCTGTTGGCGACGGATTCTGGCCTTCACTTCAGGACTACCTTCCAACTCCTTGTGTTCCTGACGGACTTCTTGCTTGGTCATTCTCAGTTTTTTGGCATAACTCCAAAGCTGGTATGGCACATCCACAGCCGCAATCAGCACCAGCGCACTGGCAATTGCAATCATGGTAAGCAGAATCAACTTGGTGACTTGCTGAATGCTGTCTTGCAAGGGTTGCAGTGGCAGTGTGAGCACTTCTTCAATTTCTGAGGAAACCACAAAATATGCGACAGTCCCCACCAGGGTGGCCTTGGCAATAGCTTTGAACAATTCCATGGCCGCATTTTTGGAAAACATGCGCTTGATCCCGCTGAGCGGGTTAAGTTTGTTGAATTTTGGCATCAGGGCCTTGCTGCTGAACAACCAGCCACCCAGCAGCACGGGAGAAGCAATCGCCACCAGAATCACCAACCCCGCCAAAGGTAATAGCGCGATGATCAGTTCACCGATGCGGTCTGCAATATTCACGAGTAAAAGATTCGGTTCATACACGAGATCACGGGAGAGGGTCAGGCCGGATGCCATATTGGTTTTCATGGTCCGTGCCAGATGCCCGCCGGTCATCCAGATGGCAAGCAGCATGGTCAACAGCACAGACACCGTAGCCAATTCCTTGGAACGAGGAACATCGCCGTCCTCGCGTGCCTTATCGATACGCTTGGGCGTCGCCTGTTCTGTTTTTTCTAAATCGCTGTCTTCAGCCATGCCAGCTCCAACTTGCTCAATGCGATTGACGGATCAATCGAATGTGTTCTGTTGGAGCCATTATTCATCTTGCGATGAGATTTGAATCGGGGGAATAAAAGGGGGAAAAGCCGCTAATTGAATTGAACAGACATGTAGTCGCAGGGCTAGGACTTTGGCCCAAGTCGCTGCCAGCCGCATAATTCCGGCAAACTTTCCGAAATTATGCGTGTATAGGATTGGCGCTCATGCACCTGTATGTCATTGAATAACCGGGATTTAACTATTTCTATGGCTTAAAAACCCAGACTATCCAGCAAATCATCCACTTGTGCCTGATCAGAAATCGCATCCGGATTGGTTTCGGGTGCAATTTGCGGACCATTCATCAAGCTATCGGCTTCCTTCTTGTTGGAAGGGTTAAAATCAATCAGCACCTGAATCAGCTGTTTTTCCAGATCTTGTGCCAACTCTGTCACACGCTTGATCACCTGACCGGTCAAGTCCTGAAAATCCTGTGCCATCATGATATCCATCAGCAGGTCACGCGATTCACCCGCATTTTTGGAAGTCATTTCCATAAAGGCAATAGTTCTCTGGGCCAGTTCGTCATACTCGCTTTTCATCGATGGTGTCCCGAGCATTTGCTGCCATTCCGACTTCAGGCTTTTGGCCTCAGTGTCCATAGCATCCTGCAAAGGCAAGGCTACATCGGTGGCATTCAGCACACGCTGTGCCGCCTGCTCCGTCATATGCACGACATAATTCAAGCGGTCACGCGCATCAGGGATTTCGTTGGTGACTTGTTCCAGCGCCTTATCCAGACCCAGACCACGCAAGCTATCATGCAGAATACGCGTCATATAACCAATACGCGCAATCACTTCATCCTGTGACCCGCTGATGGGCGGAGGCGAATCCTCTTTACTCAAATGTTGATTTGGCTGAACACGCATCTTAAGCCCCTATTTTTTCGAATATTTTCGAGAGCTTCTCATCCAAGGTTGCGGCAGTGAATGGCTTGACGACATAGCCGTTAGCGCCAGCCTGTGCTGCGGCAATGATGTTTTCCTTTTTGGCTTCAGCCGTCACCATCAGCACCGGCAACGAAGACAGCTTGGGATCTGATCGAATATTCTGCAGCATGGTGAGGCCGTCCATGTTGGGCATGTTCCAGTCTGAAACGACAAAATCAAAATTGCCGTTCTGCAGCATGGAAAGCCCCATGGCACCATCTTCAGCCTCTTCCACATTGGAATAACCCAGCTCTTTCAGCAGGTTCTTGACAATACGCCGCATGGTAGAAAAGTCGTCCACCACCAGAAATTTCATGTTTGGATTTGCCATCACAGACTCCATCTATATTTAATCAATTACTGTTTGCACAGCGAGACACTGTCCCTGCCACACAACACTCCACTCTTACCTGCATTATCGGCGCACTGACCAAAACCTTAAGTCTAATCAACGCTACTTATGGCTGTTTTATTGAGGTTTGCATTAAACACGCAGCGCACGGCTGGTATCTGCAGACAAGTACTCCAGCACGCGACCTGCCATCTGATCCAGCGGTAAAATCTCGTGTACGCCACCCCTTGCAATCGCTTCTTTGGGCATGCCAAACACCACACAACTGGCTTCATCCTGTGAGAAGTTATAGGCCCCCGCTTCCCGCATGCGTAGCATCCCTGCTGCACCATCCTTGCCCATGCCAGTCAAAATGACACCAATCGCGTTTTTACCTGCATGTAAAGCAGCAGAGTCAAACAGCACATCGACAGAGGGCTTGTGACGATTTACAGGGGGACCATCATCCAATTGCGTCATGTAATTGGCCCCACTCCGTGCCAGTAACAAATGGGCGTCACCAGGTGCAATGTAGGCATGGCCAGGCAGTACACGCTCGCCGCCAGCGGCCTCTTTGACCGAAATCTGGCACAAGCCATCCAGCCGGTTGGCAAATGATTTGGTGAACCCTGCTGGCATATGCTGGGTAATAAGAATACCCGGACAATCAGAAGGCATATCCATGAGAAATGCCTTAATGGCTTCTGTCCCGCCGGTGGAAGCACCCACAATAATCAATTTTTCACTACTGATCAGACGGTTACCAATACTGCTGGGGGCTGCGGCTGGTCGAGTAGCTAGTGGCAGCCTAGGCCGGATATTCGCCTTGGCCGCTATCCGGATTTTGTCTGTGATCATTTCCGTATATTCGCGCATGCCTTCGGCAATCGACATCTTGGGTTTGGTCACAAAATCAATCGCCCCCAGCTCCAGTGCGCGCATGGTGACTTCAGAGCCTTTTTCTGTCAGCGAAGACACCATGACGACTGGCATGGGACGCAAGCGCATCAGTTTTTCCAGAAACTCCAGCCCGTCCATCTTGGGCATTTCCACATCCAGTGTCAGTACATCCGGGTTGTGTTGTTTGATCAGCTCACGGGCAATCAGGGGGTCTGGTGCAGCGGCCACCACTTGCATGTCTGGCTGGCTGTTGATGATTTCGGTCATCAAACTGCGGATCAATGCTGAATCATCGACGATCAGTACTTTGGTTTTCATAAGACACCCCAACCTTTTGTTATTAGTTGACTACATCCACACATCAGAACAATTCCACATCGCCTGCCACCGTATCTGTCTTGAGGCGGCTGGCGTAGGTCTGCTCGCGCTTGACCAATGTATGGTTATTCATTTGTTTCAGCTTCTTGACCAGCACGCGACCGGTCTTGGGGAAAAAGTACACCTTGCGCGGATAGATATCGTTCAGGTCTTCACCCGTCACAGGAATATTCTCGGCCTCAAGAAACTGCCGAACAAAGGCGGCGTTACGCTCCCCAACGTTGGTAGTGGTAAACGCGCGCAGCACATTGCCACCCCCAAAGATCTTGGCTTCCAGGTTCTGGCGACGTGCTCCACTTTTCAGGAGTTGGTTGATCAGCACTTCCATCGCATAAGCGCCGTAACGCATCGACTCTGAAACGACACTGTCATCACCGCCACCATCCGGCAACATGAAATGGTTCATGCCGCCTATACCGCTGACACGGTCACGGATGCAGGCGGAAACACAGGAACCGAGCACGGTAACAATCACCATGTCCTTATCTGTACAGTAGTATTCACCCGGCAGAATCTTGGCTGCCTCGCAATCAAATGTGCGATCAAAGTACAGATTGCTGGAGAGTTCTTCTTCGTAAACCTGGCTCATATTCGCAACCTTATGGATGGTAGTTCTTGTTCAGTTCATACACGGTTTTTCCGCGCAAACTGAAAGCCTTGGTTGAATACAGGAAGTTCTCGGAATGTCCGCCAAACAGGATGGCATCTGGTTTCATCAGCGGTGCAAACCGGTTCAAAATGGTGGCTTGCGTCGGCTTGTCAAAATAAATCATGACATTGCGACAGAAAATCACATCGAACGGCCCTTTCAACGGCCACTCTGGCGCCAGCAGATTGAGTTGGCGAAACGTGATCAAGGACTGTAACTCCTTGCGGACTTTCACCATGCCCTCACGCTCGCCCGTGCCGCGCAAAAAGAACTTCTTGAGCCGTTGCTCAGAAAGCTTGTCGACTCTGTCCAGTGGGTAAACACCACGCTCTGCGACTGACAAGACATTGGTATCAATGTCGGTGGCAATGATTTCCACAGGAGGCTTCATGGTGTTGAATGCTTCACATGCTGTCATGGCAATGGTGTAAGGCTCTTCACCCGTTGAGGCTGCAGAACACCAGATAGTGATAGGCTTTTTAACCTTCTGCAGGTGTTCGGCCAGAATCGGAAAATGGTGCGACTCACGAAAGAAAGAGGTCAGATTGGTAGTCAACGCATTGGTGAAGGCTTCCCACTCAGCCGCATCATCCGATGACTCCAATTGATCCAGATAGTCATCAAAGGACTGTACACCTATGGCTCTTAACCGTCTTGCAACACGGCTGTAGACCATGTCACGTTTAGCTTCAGACAACGAGATGCCAGCGTGCCCATAGATGAGCTTGCGTACCCGCTGAAAATCTTGTTCGGTAAAGATGAACTCGCGATCCGAAAACTTCTCTTCTCTTTGCGCCAGCATATTATTTTCCTGTTCAGGCTGCAGTTGGTACTCAAATCTCAGCATGCTGGCGTATCAGCACGCCCATTGGAGATCTCCCCGGATAACGGTCACCCGTCAATGACGAGTGACCCCAATTTTCCGGTTTAAAACTCCTCCCAATCGCCATCATCGGTACCGGTCTTGGCTGTGGATTTGGCAGGCGCAGGCTTGCTGGCTGGCTTACTTGCCGCCTTGGGTTTGGCCGTCGGCATCACATGCACTTTCTTGGAAGTGATCGATGCCGGTTGGCTATTGCCCAGCTTGAACACACTGACAGCGACGTTCATTTCTTCAGCCTGTTCCATCAGGGACTCAGCCGCAGCAGCCGCTTGTTCAACCAAGGCCGCGTTCTGCTGGGTGACTTCGTCCATCTGGGTCACTGCGCTGTTGACTTGGTCAATGCCTGAGCTTTGTTCCACGGAAGCTGCTGCAATCTCGCCTATGATGTCGGCCACGCGTTTGACGGAGTTGACGATCTCATCCATGGTCTTGCCAGCACTTTCGACCTGGGCAGTGCCATCAGCGGTCTTGTTGACGGAATCGGTAATGAGTTCCTTGATTTCCTTGGCAGCACTAGCAGAGCGTTGGGCCAGGTTACGGACTTCACCAGCGACCACGGCAAAGCCACGTCCCTGTTCACCGGCTCTCGCAGCTTCTACTGCCGCATTGAGGGCGAGGATGTTGGTCTGGAAGGCGATGCCGTCAATGACACTGATGATGTCTTCGATCTTCTTGGCGCTGTCGTTGATGGCGCTCATGGTGCCAACGACTTCCTGTACCGCTTGACCTCCTTTGACAGCAACAGTCGAGGCGGTCATGGCCAGCTGGTTGGCTTGCTTGGCGTTCTCGGCGTTCTGCTTCACGGTGGAGGCGAGCTGTTCCATGCTGCTGGCGGTTTGTTCCAGGCTGGAGGCTTGTTCTTCTGTGCGTTGTGAGAGGTCGGTATTGCCTTGGGCAATTTCCTTGGCGGCGGTGTTGATGGTTTCTGCCGCAGTCTTGACGGTGACAATGGGCGCCACGATCATTTCGAGGGTTTCATTGACACCTTCGATGATCTTACGGAAGTCTCCGTGGTGACGGCTAGCATCCGCACGTTCAGTCACGCGGCCATCACGTGCTGCGTCGGCGAGTATCTGCGCATCTTCATTCAGTGCCTTGAGATTGGCGCGGACTTGCTCAATGGCTTCGTTCACGAAGGCTTTCTTGCCTGGGAACTGTTCCAGTGGCATATCGAAATCACCCTCACCAAAGGCTTTGACGACTGCCAATGCTTTCTCGGTCAGTTCAATCTGGCCACTCACGATGGTGTTGATCGCACCTGCAATTTCGCTGAAGCCACCCTTGAACATATGGGCGTGCAGGCTCATGTCAATATTGCCTTGCACGTGTTCATTGGTAACCCATTTAATGGAATCAAGAATGCCCTGAAGCTTGCCTTTGAGACGATCCAGGTTCTTGTTGATGTCGGCTTTCTTGCCTGGGTATTGCTGAATTTCCACAGCAAAATCACCATCACCCAGAGATTTCATGACGCCAATCATTTCTTCTTTTTCACGAACATGCGCACCCACCATGGTGTTGACGCCATGTGCCATTTCGTTGAATGCACCTTCAAACTTGGCTTCATCCAGACGCACATCCACATCACCCGCATCATGCTCGTCAGACATGGATTTCATGTCCGCTATAAAAGTTTTGACATTGGTACGCAGCCCTTCAACACCTTCATTGATGAAAGCACGTTTACCCGGGAACTGTTCCAGCGGTGCATCAAAATTGCCTTTGGAAAACTCGCTGATACAGTTTGTCACTTTGCGCATGACATCCGCCTGGTTGGCCGCCATGTGATTAACGTTCTCCGCCATAGTATTGAAGCTACCTTCAAAACGGCTGCTATCCATCCGTGTATCAATGTTTCCGGCCTTGTTCTCTGCAGCCATTTGGCCCTGTTCATCAATCAGGGATTTAATGGTTTCCTGCATACCATGCATCGCTGCCATCAGGCTGAAACGGTCACCTTGTGCCAGCTGAATTCTGGTGCTGACATCGCCTCGTGCAATTTTGCTGGCGACATTAGCAGCCAGTTCAGGTTCACCACCTAGCTGTTTCATCAACTGACGCACAATGTAATACCCTGTGCCAGCCATCAAGCCCAACATCAGCAGTGTCATCAAGACCGAGATCAGATTGGCACGCTGATAAGCCGCTTGTGCCTGCGCAGCCTTGCTGGCAGCGAGTTCACGATTAAATAGCACCAGGGCGTCAATGGCCTGGTTGGCCAGCTTGGCTTCATTGGCGATGTCGACATACAAATCACGCGCAAGATCCACCTTGCCCTGACGTGAAGCGGAGAGAATGGCATCCATTTTGGGATAGTACAGGCCGACTTTTTCTTTCACGTCATTGAATAATGCGCGTTCCTCATCACTGGAAATCTTCTCCTCATATTTGGCATATGTTTCATCCAGATGCTGGCGGAAGGCTTCAATATCGCGTTCGGTTTCGTATTTCTTACCTGCATCGGTATAAAGAATGTGTCGGGAAACCCAAATACGCAAGTTGTTAAAGGTTAAGCTGACATCGTTGAGCGCTGCCACACTGGGCAAACTGTTCACACTCGCGTAATTGGACTCTTCATATACACGGCCCATCTGATAATAACTGATGGATGCCAGCGCAATAAATCCAATAAACGCCCCCAGTATCAGCGCATAAACTCGTTTTGCGACCGTCATTTCCCTACTCCTTATACTTAATCTAGGTTTTCTTGAAGTCTATCGGGATTACTTCTCCGCCCATGTGTCAATCAAGCGGGAAAAATCCCTTTAATTATTGGTTTAGATCACCACCCTGATAACACTCAGGCAATACCGTACTGGTAAAACAGATACGTCTGATGCATCACCCCTGCAAATCGCGTATCTCCAGCCCAATATGCCACGATCACCATGGCAGCCATGATCAGGAACAACATACTCATCTGCTGCCTCATGGGTTGACGCCCTGAACGTATTGCCTCCGTCGAGACGGCAGAAGCGCCACTTACAACATCAATGCTTGCGCTATCGTATTTCATGGTGTCTCCTCAAATCAGGGATGCATGATTGCATCTTCTAATTGCTTAACGGCAGACATCGCTGGTTCTTGAGAAGATCGGCAAAGAAAAAGGCTGCCAGGGCAGCCTTTTGTTGCGGATGTGACAACACGTGCACTCTATCAATGTCTCCATCGCTCAATGCCCCATAAAAACACGACAAAAATGATGCCGACCACCGCCAGAAACAATTTGCCTGAAGTACCTAATGCGGCTAGAAAACGCTGACTTGGGGTTTTCTCTATGGAAAAATCCTCTGCTGCATGATCAATGCCTGTCGTGTCATATTTCATCGTGCTCGTCCTTGGCTCATCAGGATGGTTTAAAGCTGATATATTGATATCGGCACCATGGCCAACGTCTTAATGTGTTGATCCAAATAAAAAAGCTGCCGTAGCAGCTTTTTTATTTGCTTGGTCGGTACGATCAAAATCAGAAATAATCAAACAGGGATAAACCTGCAGTTTTGACAAAGGTTTGTTGGGCTGCCTGCAGAATCACTTGTTGCTGGCTTAAATCAGAAATGGCTTTGGCATAATCAAGCTCTTCGATTTCAGACAGGGCCTGTGCATAATGCAGCTTGAGTTCCTGGCCGAATTCTTCCAGTGATTCCAGCTCGTTCAAACGCGTTCCAACCATGGCGCGGGTCGTCAACACATTATCCATGATCGTTTCAAGATTACCTTGCACGGTCACCAGCGCTGCCTGATAAGCATCACCGTCCGTAACGGGCGTTTCCAGCAGGGTGGCAAAATCATTCAACACCGCAAAAACATTGACACCACCCACTTCAAACACCTGATTGCCCACATCACCCAATGGCATTTGTCGAGAGGGACTCACCTGCAGCAAACGCTGATTGGTATCCCCCTGATAAGTCGCGCCAGCAGGGTCTGCTACATAGGCAGGGTTCTGGCTTTGGTAACCTGCAAAAATATAGTTGCCTGCACCATCTGTGGTATTGGCAAGACCAATCATCTGCCCCAGTGCGCTTCGCACTTCAGCAGCCAGATAAGTACGTTCATTATCGGTAAAAGCGCCATTTCCTGCAGCGACCATATTGGTTTTCACCGACAGCAGGACATCCGTGACCCGTGCAAGTGTGGCTTCTTCCGTATTCAGATAGCGCTGCGCCACCTGACGATTGCCGATGAACTGCTCATTAATATTGGCCGCCTGCTTCAATTCCAGCGCACGTGCACTCCCCACTGGGTCATCAGATGGGTTCAGTATCCGACGACCTGTTGCAATCTGCTGATTCAGCTTGACTTGTGAGGCGGTCAATTCACTGATACGGGCAATGCCGGATTGGTAAATCGTACTTGTGCTAAAGCGTATCATTTATGCATATCCTCTTAGCGACCCATTGCCAGCAACTCATCAAACAACTGGCTGGCAATCTGCATCATTCTGGCGGCGGCCTGATAAGCCTGCTGGTAACGCAGCAAATTCGCGGCTTCTTCGTCCAGATTGACACCAGACACCGATTGCTGCTCTGCAATCGTACTTTCCAGCATTCTGGCTTCAGCCGTACTCATCACATTCAATTCATTAGTTTTGTTGCCCACCAAACTCACCAACTGGGCATAAGCACCTTCAAAGCTGGTGGAGCCATTCAGCATGGTCAGGCTGTTTTGCAATGCGGCCAGTTTCATGGCATTGCCATTGTCGCCGCTACCTGCACTGGAAAACTCTGCGAGCGCCATTTGGCTCACATTGGTCACAGCCACCGAGAAGGCAGAAGCTGCACCCGCTGTGGGTTTAACCAGGAAACTATCACCTGGATCCATGCTGCCAGAAGTCAGTGAGAATTCAACGCCATCAATCGTCTGTGGCAAGCTGCCAAAGGTCTGACTGGTACCGGTATCCATGCGGGTAATGACATAATCCGAGCCATCATAACTGACACGATAATTGGCCCCAGTGAGTGCCCCAGCGTTGGTGATGGCTGCGCTCATGGCAGCCGTGCCATTGTTACCAAGATTCTGGATGACAGCTGGCGCAGGTACCGAGAAAAAGTCACCCCCCAATGTGCCGGATTGATCATAGCCCTGTGCATGCTGCGCGTTAAAGGTGGCTGCCAAACCGACTGCTACTAGTCCGAGTTGTCCTTGAATGACGTCCAGAGATTTTTCCCTGAACTGCAACAAACCACCCAGCGTACCCCCTGTCAGGGTATTGCTGCCTAGCATGACCGTACCGGAGCTGCTGATATAGGCCACTTCGATCCGGTTCGCATCACTCATTGAGTTGACTGTGGTCAAAGCATAGGTGTTGTTACCCACCACCAAAGGCTGTCCGTTACCAATAAATACGTTGTACTTGCCATCAGATTGCTGCACCACATCCACCTTGACCTGCTTGCTAAGCTCGGCAATCAGTTGATCGCGTTGGTCCAGCAAGTCATTGGGTGGATTGCCTCCGGCAATGGTCGCCGACTCAATCGATTTATTCAGCTGAGAAATCTGTTTGGCGTAGGTGTTGATCAACGAAACGCTAGCCAATACTTCAGAATTGACGGTCTGGTTAATATCGTCCAACCGTTTGCCCAGACTCTGGAAACGTGAAGCCATGGTTTGTGCTGTGGATAGCATAGCCTGTCTGCTGGCTGCATCCCCTGGATTCGCTGCAGCAGTTTGCAAGCTGCTGAAAAAGCTCTGGATAGCAGGCGACAATCCGGCGTCTGCGTTGGCCAGCAAGTTATCTATCTGCCGCATTTTGCTGGCATAGGTACTCAGCTCGCTGCTGCTACTTTGGCTGCTCGCTACCTGACGGGTCAGCAACTCGCTGAAAGCACGTTGCACGGTATTCACCTGCGTGCCCTGTCCAATAAAGCCATAGCCAAAATTCTGCGCAATCGCCGCGCCTTGCACCACGATTTGTCTGGTATAGCCAGGCGTAGCCGCATTGGCAATATTATGCCCAGTGGTGCTGATGCCCACCTGAGCCGCAGTCAGTGCGCTCTTGCCAATATTGAGTATGTTTGACGCCATGGTCCGTCTGCCTCTTGTGATTAACTATTATCTCGGCACAATTTTTTTAAACTTTAATCTCAGTCACTTTTTAATGCGTACGCGTTATCACACCTGCGCGCTTTTCTGCACAACACTGATCAATTTTTCTGCATAGTGTGGATCAGTCGCATAGCCTGCTTTTTGCAGGGCATGGGCATAGGCGGTCAGTTCTTCAAGGTTTTGCATAACCGCCTGATAACGTGGGTTTCGACTAATCAAGCTGGCAAAATCCTTGAATGAGTCCGCATAAGAATCGTAGGCACGGAATTTTTCAACGCGCTGGGTTTTCTCACCATTGATATATTCGGTTGTCAGGGTTTCTACCACTTTGCCGTTCCAACCACCAGTCGCCTTGATCCCAAACAGGTTGTAGCTTGGCGTGCCATCGGCGGCCTTGATTTCACGGCGACCCCAGCCACTTTCGAGTGCAGCCTGCCCTACCATGAATTGCGCGGGAATTCCTGAAGACTCACTGGCAGCCTGTGCATGTCCTATCATTTTTTGCTGAAATGCCGCCACATGCTCAGGACGGTTGTCTTGCGCTTGTGCCTTGAGCTTTTGCGCCATCTTGTCGATCAGCGCTTGTGGGATCGCAGATAGCGCATCCTTTGATACCTCCGACGCTCCGGAAGCCGCTCCCGTCTGCGGGCTGAATGGCTCAATTGCCGGCTGCCCAGCCGTTTTGGTCAATTGTCGAATCAGCACATCAGCCAGCCCCATGCCTTTTGACGCCAGCGATTGGCTCATCTGTTGATCCAGCATCGCGGTATAGGTGCGGGTCTGATCACTTTCAAATAGGCCATCCTGTGGCGTGGCATCACGCATGCTTTTCAGCATCATGTTTAGAAACATGGCCTCAAATTGCTTGGCCGTCTCACGAATCGCTTCAGGCGAGTTGTCACGCGCAGCACTGCGCAGCTGGTTCAGACCATTGCTGTCCATCGCCAGCTTGCTGCTGAGATCTGGCTGAGCAATCATCAAATGATCTCCAACTCCGCGCGGAACGAACCTGCAGCCTTCATCGCCTGCAGAATCGCCAGCAGGTCCTGTGGTGTAGCTCCAATGGCATTCAAGGCTTTCACCACATCTGCCAGTGAAGCCCCACCTTCCAGCAACATCACCTGGCCCGGTTCCATATTGATTTCTATCTGGGATATCGGTGCCACTACAGTATCGCCACCTGCCAGCGCATTAGGCTGACTGATCACTGGTGCAGTGTTCACCACTACAGACAAATTACCATGCGACACAGCACAGCTTTCCAATGTCACGTGCTGATTCATAACCACCGAACCGGTTCGTGCATTCATGATGACCTTGGCATGATTAGCCGCTGGGGCTACATCAATTGATTCAAGCGCGCCAAGAAATGCCACCCGGTCATCCATGCGTTCTGGCGTATTCACGCGAATCACACGACCATCCTGTGCGGTAGCAGTACCCGGGCCAAACACATTATTAATGGCAGTCACAACTCTTGCTGCGTTAGAGAAACTGGATTCCATTAATTCAAGATTGATCAGATTGCTCTCAGCAATCGCATTGGGCAGACTACGCTCCACCGTCGCGCCACCAGAAATTCTGCCCACGCTCAGGTGGTTAATCTGTGTGGAACTGCCGCTTGCAGCAGCGCCCACGCCACCAACAACAAGGTTTCCTTGCGCCATGGCATACACCTGTCCGTCCGCCCCTTTTAATGGCGTCATCAGCAAGGTACCCCCACGTAAACTCTTGGCGTTACCCATGGAAGATACCGTGATATCCAGAGTCTGACCTGTTTGTGCAAACGGAGGTAAGTTCGCGGTCACCATCACCGCGGCCACATTGCGCAGCTGCAGGTTGGTGCCAATAGGCAGGTTGATGCCCATCTGTTGCAACATGCTGATAATACTTTGCACCGTAAAAGGCGTTTGTTGGGTCATATCACCGGTGCCATCCAGGCCCACTACAATGCCGTAGCCTAGAAGCTGGTTGTTCCGTACCCCCTGCACATTGGCAAGGTCCTTGATCCGCTGCGCTTGTGCCATATTGCCTGTCAACAACAGGCTGACTGTCAGTATTGAGGCGATCCATGTGCGTAGCATGTTCATCATGTTCCCCCTTAAAGCGGACTAAAGCTCAGGAAGAACCTGGCCAGAATGGAAGCCACCTGCGCCGCATCCACTTGTGAATTCGTCCGATATTCAATGCGCGCATCTGCCACCTTGGTAGAAGGCACATTGTTGCCAAGTGCTATGAAATCAGGGTTTACAACACCGGAGAATCGGACAAACTCGGCACCACGATCAAAAGCCACCTGCTTTTCTCCGCTCACCACCAGATTGCCATTCGGCAAGACTTCAACTACGGTCACACTAATAGTACCGGTAAAGCGGTTGCTGGCACTTGAGGCAGATTGTTCGTCGTTACTGAGTGACGAGTCAGCACCGATGCCAATGCCACGCTTCAGGTTGATCGGCAAACCTGTTGTTGGGTCAATGCTAGCATCGACTGAGCCAGTCCTGCTGGAAGACCCGGCACCCTGTTTACCTGCCACGGTATTCTCAACAATCTGTATGGTCATCGTATCGCCAACAAAACGTGCGCGACGATCTTCAAATAAGGGCTTATAGGCTGCTGCCCGATAAATCCCGCCGTTATTATTGCCTTCCAACTGCGGCATCGGCGGTCTGGCGGTCGTTGGCGTCTGCACGATCGTGCTTGGCGTCACCGAACAAGCACATAGCATCAGCAATGCCCCCATAATCGCGACATACCCAATAAAACTACTCACTTGCTGAAGACCTATTTTTTTACGGTGATCTAACATTGCACTTACTCCATCCTCTGTTCAGTTTTAGCCCAGCTTACATCTGGGTCAATTTTTGCAGCATCTGATCAGAAGTTGTAATGGCTTTACTGTTGATTTCATAAGCGCGCTGCGTCTGAATCATGCTCACCAGTTCTTCCACCACATTCACGTTTGAAGTTTCAGCATACCCTTGTGTCAATAAGCCAGCGCCATTGGTACCGGGTGTGCTAGGGTTTGGATTACCTGATGCTGCCGTTTCTACATACAGGTTTTCACCCTTGCTTTGCAGACCAGCCGGGTTAATGAATGTGGTCAGCTGAATCGTACCCACCTGAATTGCATTCGCAGAACCCGCCTGCGTGATCGACACTGTGCCATCACGGCCAATGCTCAAACTTTGTGTATCTACAGGAAGTGTAATGGCAGGTTGAATAGGGAACCCACTAGAGGTCACCAACTGCCCCTGACTATCAATCTGGAAGGAACCGTCGCGTGTAAACGCCATGGAGCCATCTGGCAGCATCACTTGAAAGAAGCCGGCGCCTTGAATCGCGACATCCTTGTCATTATTGGTTTGCTGCAGATTACCTTGGGTATGAATGCGCTCAGTTGCGACTGGCCTCACCCCTGTGCCTAACTGCAAACCCGAAGGTAATTGGGTCTGTTGGGAAGACTGCGCACCCGGCTGACGAATGGTTTGGTAAAGCAAGTCCTCAAAGACTGCGCGTGAGCGCTTGAACCCGGTCGTGTTGACGTTGGCCAGGTTATTCGAGATCACATCCATCTGTGTCTGCTGTGCATCCAGCCCGGTCTTGGATATCCAAAGTGAGCGTATCATTTCCGTCTCCTATCCACAGCCGTATGATCAGACTGTGCAAGATTAATGAGTATCAGGCACTATGCTACGCCTGTCTTCATGGACTCAAACTCAAAAGCTGACTGGCTTTATTGGCGTTATTCTCAGCTTTCTCTAATAATTTCATCTGAAAATCAAATTGCCGCGCCAGGCTGATCATGTTCACCATGGATTCGACCACATTGACATTACTGCCTTCCAGCGCACCACCGACCAAATGCACCAAAGGATCAACATCTGCAGCTTGCCCGCTTTTCAACTCAAACAAACCGTCTTTGCCACGCACCAATTCGTTCTCTGGTGGATTCACCAGTTTGATGCGGCCCAGAATATTGGCCGGTCCCGGCTCATAATTATTCAACACCGTGGAGATGGTGCCATCCTTACCAACTGAGATGGATACACCTGGTGGAATGCTGATCGGACCACCCTCACCCATTAGTGTCAAACCGGTTGAAGTCTGTAACAATCCGTTCTCATTCACCTTGAGCGAACCATTACGGGTATAGGCTTCACTACCGTCAGGGCGTACCACACTCAACCATCCTTTGCCCTGAATGGCCACATCCAGATCGCGACCAGTTTGTTGTAATGTGCCTGGCGTAAAATCTGTGCCTACCGTGGCATCCACGACAAACGCTCTGGTCGGTAAGCCCTCGCTGATGATCGGGACAGCACGGAAAGCATCCAACTGTGCCTTGAAGCCAGTCGATGTTGCATTCGCCAGATTGTGAGAGTTACTCGCCTGTTGTTCCAGGATATGCTTTGCGCCTGACATGGCGGTATAAATCATCCGATCCATGGTATGCTCCTTCCGTAATACCCGATCATCTATGTCTTACTGATTAACGCAAATTCACCAGGGTCTGCATGACCTGATCCTGGGTCTTGATGGTTTGGGCGTTAGCCTGATAAACGCGCTGCGCCGTGATCATATTCACCAATTCTGCTGTCAAATCAACGTTGGAATCTTCCACCGCTGACGATTGCAGCTGCCCCAGCCCGCCAGTGTTAGGCGCACCCACCAGTGGAGAACCCGAAGCCGAAGTTTCGGCCCAGGCATTGTTACCCAGCGCTTGCAAACCATTCGGATTGGCAAAATTAGCCAGCACCACTTGTCCCAGGATGGCGGTTTCGCCATTGCTGTAGCGGCCCACGATCATGCCGTCTCCACCCACATTAAAACCGGAGAGGCGTCCTGATGTATAGCCATCCGCTACCAGACTATTCACGCTGAAGTTAGAACCAAACTGTGTACTACCAGAGAAGTCCAGATCCACTGACATCGGCGTAGTTGCGCCGGTGGTCACTGGCACGCTCAGGGTTGCAGTTGCACCCGCTGGCGATACCCCAGTACCGGTAAACGTCATGGTTGTCAGCGCAGTCGCTGGCGTTACACCATCCACCGTAGTAAACACATCCCAGGTACCAGCGCCTGTTTTCACAAAAAAGGTCTGCAGGGTATGGTCGTTACCCAAGCTGTCATAGATCGAAACCGAAGTGGAATTGTGATAGGTGGTTGGATCATTTGGATTAAATCCGGCCGCAGGCAGGTCTGCATTGCGTGAATCCAGATTCACCAACCCTGTCACCTCGCTGCTCGCACTTGGCTGCAAATCCGCCGTGTTAATCCAGATATCAGTCGGGCTACCCGTTTGCAATACACCTGCGGCATTGGCGACAAAGCCAGTGAGACGCTTGTTGTCATTGGTCACGATAAATCCCTCACGATCCAGCTGAAACTGGCCGTTACGGGAGTAGCTAATCGTACCGTTGTCACTCAGGCGGAAAAATCCGCCGCCATTAATCGCGATATCCAGAGGATTATTCGTCCCGGTGATATTGCCTTGAGTAAATTGCTGCTGCACCTTGGCAATCTTGGTACCAATCCCGATTTGGGAGGCACCGCCACCCGTCAGGGAGTTGGCATACACGTCTGCAAATTGAGTCTTGGATTGTTTAAAACCCACTGTACTTGCATTGGATACGTTGTTGCCAATGACTTCCAGGCTTTTGGAAGCTGCGTTCAAACCGCTCAGGCCTTGTTGAAAACTCATGTTGATCTCCTTGATTAAGGTGCTTTATCGGGTTGGGATGACATCATCCCGTTAATAAACCTGCTTGACATCAGCCAGTGTGACCGTATTCATGTTGCTCAGATTGAGCTTCACGCCGTCCGCAGCATTCGTCACGCTGTTCACAATGCTGTAGGCCATCTTGATCGCATCAATCCGTCCGCTCGCATTTGTCGCATTCACTTCATAGAAGTAGCGCCCATCCGCCGCAATTTCGCCATCATCCTTGGTGCCATCCCATGCCAGCTCCATCATGCCAAAAGGCTGCTTGCCCAGGTTCATCACCCGAACAGCGGTGCCTTCTGCGTTCTTAATCGTCACTTGCACATTGTCAGCACTGGCTGGTAAATCAATGGCAAACACACTGGCACCCTCTGCATGATCGATATGGTTACCTTCGGTCATCACCACACGGCCAATCATGCTGGCAGCCTGCATGGACTGACTTGATTGCACATTGCCAATCAAGGCCTCCATCGTGGTATTCAAGCGGTCAATCCCAGTCACGGTGGAAAGTTGTGCCAATTGGCTGGTGACTTGTGCGTTATCCAGCGGATTCAAAGGATCCTGATTGCGCATCTGGGTGACGAGAAGCGTCATAAAACGATCCTGCGCTTCCTTGGCTTCTGACCTCGCAGTACTACGGGTACCGTTCATGGTATCCAGCAAATTCTGCGAGACTTGATCAGTTTGTACGGTGGTCATGGGGTGGCTCCTTGGTCGCTAATTTCAGGACTGGCCGATATTGAGTGTTTTCATCAACATCGTCTTGGTCGTGTTCATCGTTTCCACGTTGTTTTGATAAGCACGCGAGGCCGCAATCATGTTCACCATCTCCTCCGTCACATTGACGTTAGGCATGGCCACATAACCATTCTCATCTGCATGCGGGTGCTCTGGCTTATACACCACCTGCGGTGGGCGGTTATCTTCCACCACACGCTGAACCTTTACCCCATTCGAGTCCTGGCCGCTGAGTGGCACTGCTTCAAACACCACCTGTTTGGCCTTATAAGGTTGTCCGTTTGCACTGGTCACGCTATCAGCGTTAGCCAGATTACTGGCCACCACGTTCAAGCGCTGAGAATGGGCACTCATTGCAGAGCCCGCGATATTAAATACATTAAATAAAGACATGGCGTCCTCCTGATTAAGTGTCAGCGGCTAATGCCAATAACAGCAGCATGGCCTTGCGCATCATTACTGCCCCTGTATCGCCGAAAGCATGCGTTTAAGCTGGCCATTCAACATGACCAGACTGGCTTCGTAGCGCACCGCGTTATCCGTAAACTGGTTGCGCTCCACATCCATATCCACGGTATTGCCATCCACGCTGCCCTGCATTTCCTGACGGTACTGCACCCCCCCCGGAAATGCCGCATTCAACGCACTTTCCAGTGGCTGCGCCACCAAATGGGCCGCGGCGGTTTTCACCAAGCCCGGATTCGCCTGCTGCGCTGCGCCCTGCATCGCCTGTTTGAAGGCAGCACCAAAATCCACATCCTTGGCCTTGAAGTTTGGTGTGTCTGCATTCGCGATATTGGCCGCAATCAATTCCTGCCGTTGCGCGCGTATGCGCAATGCGGTCTGATGAAAACTTAATGTCTCATCTAGTTTGCCTATCAT